>CAACVD010000688.1_pt1 | contig 16373 bp, 42 predicted proteins | sample 2381771 | NCBI WGS metagenome assembly CAACVD01 (sample SAMEA5211965, study PRJEB30684) | marine metagenome | biome: Marine; feature: Epipelagic; material: Water | collected 2015-10-15 | depth 15 m | reverse complement strand
CAACCTACTTCAGCACAATTAGACAGTTATGAAACTGCTGGTAATACTGCTGAAAGTAATGCTCAAGTAGATGCAACAAGACGTGAGGGCTATGGAACGTGGAATCAGCAACTTGACGAGATGTACCACGATTTTGATGCTTGGAAAACTAGGATTGCTGGTGTAAAATCCAAAAATCCAAAAGACTAAATTATAGGAGTTCATTTTGAGTTATATAGGAAAGACACCTACTGTTGGAAACTTTATTAAATTAGATGATATTACAACATCTAGTACAAACTCCTATACTCTACAACACAATTCAGTAAATTTTAGCCCTGAAAGTGCTAATCATATGTTAGTATCTCTCAATGGTGTAATTCAAGCACCAAATACTTCTTACTCTGTATCAGGTTCAACAATAACTTTTTTACCATCATCAGGAACTTTATCTTCTTCAGATAGTATTGACTTCATAATGGTCTATGGAAATATTTTAGACTTAGGGGTTGCTTCATCGGTTACAGATTCATCTATTACAAAAGGCAAACTAAATTTAATATCAGATTCATCTTCTGCTGGTCTTACAGTTAAAGGCGATGGCAGTTCAGAAAATGGAACTATACAATTAAACTGTTCTCAAAATACTCATGGTGTAAAAGTATCAAGCCCAGCACATAGTTCAGGTCAAAGCTATGAAATGATTTTACCCACTACAAATATTACTGCTGGAAAATTTTTAAAAGTAGATTCAGTATCAGGGTCAGGTGCAACAGGAATAGGTCAGTTATCTTTTGCTGATGCTGGTGGAGTTGCACAAGTAATTCAATCAAATCTTTTAACAAAAACTTCTACTTCAAGTACAACCTACACAGATGTTGGATTACAAGCACAAATAACACCATCATCTTCGTCTCATAAAATTTTAGTTTTTATGGACGCAAGTGGTTCTTCTGACAATAATTCTTCAGGTCATTTAAGAATAATGAGAGATAGTACACAATTAAGAGTACCATCTAGTCCAGGTTCAAGAATTTCAAATATGTCTGGTGGTATAGATAATGCTAATACGCCTAGTGATGGTATTGCTGGGATCACTTCAATATTTCTTGATAGTCCTAACTCAACATCACAACTTACTTACAAAGTACAAATTAGGCAAGGTGGTGGTGGAAGCACTACTTATTTTAATAGGTCTACTGCTGATGGAGATGGAGTTAATACTGGTGTTGCGGGTTCAAGTTTAATTTTAATGGAAATAACAGTCTAAGGAGAAAATTATGAATAGACATAATGCAATATATTCTATCAATTCAAATATAAAAAAGATTGAGGAATTAGATGATAATACTTTTGTTTGTTATGATGAAGATGGAAATTCAGTTGAAACACCTAGTATAGAAACTATTGATGCTAAAAAAGCAGAAATGATAAGTGATGCTGAAAATCAAAAACAATCTAAAAAAGATTTAAAAGCTAGTGCAAAACAAAAATTAAAAGATTTAGGTTTAGACGATGATGAGATACAAGCATTGTTAGGAGTATAAATTATGCCATTAATAAAATTAAACGCAACACAAGGACTTACAGGAACACTACCAGCAGTTAGTGGTGCTAACTTAACTAATATTGATGGTGGTAAGTTGTTACAATTTGTAAATCAAGAAGAACAAACTTCTTTTGTTACAAATAGTTCTAGTGCAGTGGATAGTGGAATTAACGTATCAATTACACCAACAGCAACAAACAGTAAAATTTTACTTACTACAAACTTTATTACAAGAACTGCTAATAACACATATTGTGCTTTTTATGTTTATAGACAAATAAATGGTGGTGGGTACTCTGAACTAGATCAATTAGAAATAGGTTGGCATTATTATCTTAATGAAACTACATCAACAACTTTTTATTCAAAAAAAGTAGATACAACACATAATACAACAAATCAAATTGATTACAAAATATATTGTCATGTTCAAGGTGGTGGAGGAAACATGAGTATATTAGTAGATAATGCACATAATTTAGGTAATATTTCAGCTATGGAGATTGGAGCATGATAATAGAAGCAATATTAAAAATTAATCCTAATGCAGTTGTTTCTGTTAAAGGAGATGATATTAACACTTGTGAAATAGAATGGCACAATGGAACAACACCTATACCAGTAGCTGACATAGAAGCTAAGATGACAGAACTACAAGCAGAGTATGATGCAGAAGAATGGAAAAGAAACAGACAAGCAGAATACCCATCAATAGACGATTGTATTCACGCACTATTAGATGGTGGCGATACACTTACTGAACTACAAGAAAAACGACAAGAGATAAAAGCTAAATATCCTAAATCATAGGAGTCTAAATGCAATTAAGCAAAAATTTTTCACTAGAAGAAATGGAACGTTCTCAAACAGCTCAACGTATGGGAATAAAAAACAAAGCTGGATCAGGTGAGATAAAAAATCTTACTGATTTATGTTATAACGTTTTAGAGCCATGTAGAGCAAAATTTGATAAACCAATTCGTATTAGTTCTGGTTATCGTTCTGAAGAATTATGCGTTGCAATAGGTTCAAAAAAAACTAGTCAACATGCTCTTGGGATGGCTGTCGATATGGAGATACCATCAGAAAGTAATTTAAAGGTCGCACTTTGGCTTCAAAATAACGTGGACTATGATCAGCTTATTCTCGAATACTATACAGGAGAAGCAAACTCTGGGTGGATACATGTATCTTTTCATGAGGGTAATAATAGAAAACAAGTATTAACATTTGATGGCAAATCATATACAAATGGATTACCAGATGCGAAATGGTCTGGTGGTAAATTACAAAACTAAAGGAGAATAATATGCCATATCATACAGGAAAAGGTGCTCATTCAAAAGGAATGAAAAAGAATAAGAAGAAAAAAAATAAAATGGGAAAAAGAAAAAGAAAGTAATGGCTAAGAAAAGAAAAAAAGCTCCCAGAGGGTATCATTATATGCCTGATGGGAGACTTATGAAAAATTCTGCACATAAAAGAAAAAAGAAAAAAAGATGAGAGGATTTACAACAACATCTACTTTAGCAGAAATGATAGATAAGAGACCAATGCGAAAGAGAAGAAGAAATGTCAAAAAAAAGAAAAAGAAGAAAAGTACCAAAAGATAAACGGACAGGATTACCGAAAAAATATCTTGCTGGTTTATCAGGAAGTAAGAGGTCCTCTAGAGCTAGTCTTATAAAAACTATGTCAAGAATTTATAAATCAGGTGGAACTATTCCAGCTTCAATGTTTAAAGCGAGAGTAAAATAATGGCAATAAGAAGACCTTTATCAGCAAGAGTACAAGCAACATTAAGAGCTAAAGCAAAGAAAAGAAAAAGTATTACTTATGGTACTTTAGCAAAAGTCTATCGTAGAGGACAAGGTGCATTTTTAAGTAGCGGATCTAGACCAAGAACATCGATGGCGGCTTGGAGTATGGGAAGAGTTAACTCATTCTTGAGAGGATCAAGAAAACATGATACTGATCTCCGTAGAAAGAAAAAAAAAAGATGAAAACTAATAAAGAAAAATTTGTTGAGATTGATGGCAAAATTAAATTGGTAGATCAAAAACTTAATCTTGTAATCAATAATCATTTGAAGCACATGAAACAAGATATTGACCGAATCTTGTATGGGTTAGGTGCGGTTGGTTTGTTAGTATTAGGTCAACTCCTTTACATTATCTCGAAATAGTTGTACAACCCTAAGTATGGGTTTTAAACGAATACTTGTAATATCGGACATGCATGTGCCATTCCATCATAAGGATAGCTTTGCTTTTTTAGCAGAAATCAAGAAAGAATATAAGCCAGACTTCGTAGTTAATATTGGAGATCTTTTAGACTTTCATGCTATAAATATGCATCAGCATGACCCAGATTTATATTCTGCTGGACATGAGTTAAGAGAAGCTAGAAAATATATTAAAGAATTAGAATCAATGTTCCCTAAAGTTACAGAAGTAGATAGTAATCACTCTAGTTTAGTTTATCGTAGAGCTTTAAAGTTTGGTATGAGTAAAGAGTTTCTAAAAGACTATGGAGATTTTTTAGGTACTAAAAAGTGGAAATGGGTAGATGATTTAACTCTTACAATGTCTAATGGTCAAAGATGTTTTTTTACTCATGGTCGTAGTGCGGATATAAGCAAAGTATCGCAAACAATGGGAATGTCTGCTGTGCAAGGGCATTATCATACCAAATTTTTAATATCTTGGTGGGCAAATCCAGATAATTTATTCTTTGCTATGAATGTTGGTTGTTTAATTAATCAAAAGTCAATGGCTTTCTCGTATGCCAAGAATTTTAAAACAAGGTTTATTCTAGGCTGTGGAATAATAATCAATGGTTATCCTAAATTATTACCAATGGTCTTGAATTCTAAAGGAGATTGGATTAAAACCCTTGTATGAGTTCTAATAAGCTAAAAAATACCCTTTTAAAGAGCCATAGAGCCACGCAGAGTAACGAATCAGCTTTTTCCGATCAAGTAGGTGGAGATTGGTATAAGAAGCTAAAAATCCAACCTTTAGACTATGCTATGGATAATAATCTTAATGCCTGTCAGGTCAAAGTAGTAAAATATATTTCGAGATATAATTTAAAACATAAAAATATAAAAGATCAGATTAAGGACCTAAACAAAGCTAAACATGTTATAGATATGTTGATAGAAAAAATACAAGAGAAATAATTATGTGGTTAAGTGCAATTAAGTTAGCTATATCTGCTGGTAGTAAGATATACGCAAATAAACAAAAAGCAAAGATGGCAATGTCTGAAGCACAACTTTATCATGCTGAAAAAATGGCTAAAGGAGAAACAGAATTTCAAGGAAAAATTTTAGACAATAATCAAAAAGATTGGAAAGACGAATTCATTTTAATATTGCTCTCAATCCCAATAGTACTTTTAGGATTTGCTGTTTGGTCAGACGATCCAACTCACATGGAAAAGATGAAATTATTTTTTGAATATTTTTCACAATTACCTTTTTGGTATCAGACTATATTCGTAGGAGTTATAGCAAGTGTCTATGGTCTTAAAGCTACCGATTTAATCAAAAGAAAATAATCGAAAAACAAATTCAAATCCTGTAAGATAGGATTATGATTGATGCGGTAATTACAGATTTAGAAATGCAAATAGAAACTTCAAGCTCCGTTTATGGACACTACGTTGCTTTTAGATTCATAGATGTTACTCCTAGCTTTCCTAGAGTAAGTGATATGATTGAACAAATAAAAAATCGTGATGATGTTACTTTAGTAGATTATAATTATTCTTTCGAGAGAATAGATGAGAACACAGATATTTCTAATTTTGAAGTTACTAGACATTAAGGGCGATTTCTCGCCCTCAATATAAACATTAATGTTTTAGTGTAAGTTTATCTATCGCTAACTGATTGATAGATTGTTGTTTTAGATTATCGCAATAAGAGTGAGCATTTTTAGCTTGTACTTTAGCAAACAAATATAATGCTTTAGCATCTGAAAATAATTTTTTTACTTTCATATACCTATCATCATTTGTTGCTTTTACTTTTGCTAATGAAACAGATAGTGAATCGTTCTGCATTTTTTCACTAACAACAAAATCAAAACATTCTTGTACTTGGTTTTTAACATTGTCATATTCTATTTCTGCTTTCACTAATTTAGTGTCCATAGCATTTAGATAAACAAGAATTATTCTTGCATCAAACTCTTTAGGAGCTAAATCAATGTACTTATCAGCCATTACTCACCTAATTGATTTTCGTATTCTTCTGGATTGAAATCAGTCGCAGATCCTTGTGACCATTCTTGTTCAGATTGTGGTAACTGATCGTCCATCTCATTACGAGCTTGTTTAGGTTGATTGAACTGTGGATTTTGTTTCGTCTTATCGTAATAAGGAAACAGCTTCCAGCCTTTAGTTCTGTTATCAAAAAAACCTTTCAAAACTAAATTTTGATTGTTTAAGATAACTTTTAATATAACACCATCTTTTTTAGACGATATCATTTCGGCAGTACCACCATTGCTACTATTATTATTGTTGTAGCTTTTCTTTTGGTAGTTGCCATTGTTGTTGTACTGTGGTCTATTATATGCCATCAGATTCTCCTTTTGTTAATCCCAATAACTATTCATTGAAGTCATAATGTATTTAGCTCCAAGAAAAGCATTGAAAAGTTTTTTATTTAGAGGAATTTTTTGGACATCAATTCTCTTATCGCTTTTAGGTAATCTTACTACCAATGCTTTAGAGATTTTCTCTCCTGTTTCTTCCTCATACGCAAACCTATACGCATTTAACTGTAAAAGATAGTCAAATGATATTTGGTTACTTGTTTTAATATCAATCAAAACAAGATTTTTTTCCTTATCCTTAACGATAAGGTCAAGAGTACCAGCATAATTATGCTTTTTACTATATAGTTTTTTTTCTATATGTATTGGGTCGTACTCTTGCTGTTCCCACCAAGCTAAAAACAAGTTCCAACAATTTACAACTCGCTTATCAACTTGATCTGGAATTTTTTCACCTTTAAGATAATCCTCTACTAGACTATGAACTACTGTTCCTACTTGTCCAGCTTCTTTCATTATCTTTAATGTTGCTCCCTCTGCATCAGCAAATATTTTCTCTAAAGAAAATTTATCTAAAGGTTTTTCGTCTTTTAACATCTGATTAATTTCTCTTTTAGCTTGACCTAAAGGAAAAGAAACTTTCCAATTAGTTAAGCCCTCTTTAATTAATCCTTTAGAGGTTATTCCTGTAACAGATGGTACTTTTTTACCACCAACTTTATAAGTATGAGTTGGTTCATCGTAGTATAAAATAATACCATTTTTTAGATTGTATTGCATATTTTCCTTTTTAGTTAAGTTTCATATCTGTAATTACTGAAAACATTGCGTCAGTATCATCGTAATACTTTGTCAATGCAAATAATTTAGATACGTCTGTTTTAATACCTTTTTCAAATTTATATAAATCGTAAATAGTATTAAAATAGGGTTTGTTATCTTGAACAACAGCTTCCGCAGTTATTCCTTGAAACAGTCTTAAATATTTAAATTTAAGTCCTGTTATTCTATTACATAATTTAGCATCTGGTTTTTTCTTAAAAGTTTCCATCATACCAATTATTTCATAGTTTAATTTGTCTAAATTTTTCATTTAATTCAATACTGAATGTCCACGATTTTTTAGACAATTTCTGTATATCTTTGGATATTTATATTCTGCTTTAGGACTTATCCATAATGTATAAGCTCTAGCATAATAATTCCAAAAATATTTTGCACCCTCTACTGAAGTATTTGTATTTTCTTTAGCGAGAGTTTTACAATGCTGTAAGTCGTTGGTAATTTGATCTGAATTACTTTGATCAAAAGTACCGCTTCTTCCAGCAGTATCAATAACAGGTTTATAACTGCAACTTGTTAATAATAGCATTAAGAAGATTAGTTTTTTCATTCCTCTTTTTCCTTTCTAGTTTAAAATCCTGTAATGATGTAGCTTCAGAATTATAAATATCTATTACTTCATCAAAGTAAGGACTATCTGGCGAACAAGTTAGATTTTTTCTTTCACATACTCTATTGATCGCTTCGATTCTTTTGTCTTTCCAATCACTCATAATATCACTCCGATTATAAACCCTATAACTAGCCCTAGCACAAATGCTAGAGCTATATATTTTCTAATTATAGGGTAGATTATCATGTTTCTATAAAGTCTAATGTTATAACTAATTTATAACCACCAGAAAGATTATCTTCAAAAACTTCTGCCATATCTACAACTTTTTTTAATGACATAGGTTTGTCAGATACGAAATGACTTTCTAGTTCTGTCTTATTAGTTTTTTTACCATCTTTCCAAACATGATTTATTTCACCGATTCTTACTTCATCTGCAAATATACTCATAAAGATTTACACTCCTCTAATGTATGTTTGTTAGTTAAAAAGTATTTATCTCTTTCGATACCTAAACCTAAAGGACCTGTGTATTCTGACAACTCGTCAAGACTTACATATCCAAGTTCTTTTTCATGTATCTCACATAATCCAAAAGCTACATTAGTTTCTGGATCAAGTTCAGATAAATACCATTTACCAGCACCGACAGGATTAAAGAGTTTTGTAACTGCTTTAAACTCTTTAGTACCATCTTGTGCTTTATGGTTTGCAATTAATTTATCTTTAATTGCTTTAGTTAATTGTTTCATATTTTCTCCTTTCTAGCATGAATGATATGTTACAACTATTTTTTCTTCTAGGTCACCAGTATTAACCCATTTTTCTAAATCATTTAAATATCTTTTATTTTTAGAAATAGGGATATTATCTTGCAAAGTATTAATTAACTTTATGCTATCTAATAATGATTTTTTAGAAGACCAATGATAATAATTTAAACCCTCTTTATTCATATTTTTATTCCAAGCATCTTCATAGAAATAAAAATATTTCAAAACATCGTTAAATATTTCGTGAGTAGTAGGACGATGCACATTGTATTTATCGTTATTTACACAATAAATTTTGTTTTCTAGATCAGCATTATCTGGTAATTTTTTAACAAAATAAATAACAAAGCTATTAGTTTTTTTCAAATCTTCTAGCCATAGATATTCAAGTCTTGCTCTTTCTTGTTCTTCTTTAGAAAAATCAGGACAAGTTTGATAATGTTCATCGCAACAATGTTGTAATTGTTCTATGCAATCATCATTTATTTCATAAGTTTTTTTTATAAAATAATCGTTATTGTCATTGAAAAATTTTTTTATCATTTTTTCCTCTAGTTAGTTGTTGATTTAAATTTACAAGATAAAAAATTGTTAATTTCATCTTTAGTAGTGTATCTAAAATTTTCAGATACTCTCTTATCTCTCCTAATAGATGTTATTATTTTGTTTTTATCTTCAAACAATTCTGGAGTAGCTTCACTAAAATCATCTAGAAACTTTTCTAAATTTTTAGCTTCTGACTCTGAATTGAAAGTCTTGATTCTACCATTTAGATAGAAAGTAGTCGTTACGTTTTTCATTTTTTTTTCCTTTAGTTAGTTATCCCCATTTATCGCTGATTTGCTAAAAAAAGCAAAACACTTATTATTCAGCAAATACTCGGTTTTTCAGCAAAAAATATAGTAAATATCAAAAAATTTGACGATTCATTTACATAAAATTGTATATATTGTAAGTAATGGGCAAATCGGATAAAACTTTTATGAACGTTATTTTTCCTCTTTTAGAAAATCTCGTTCCCTTTCTAGTTAGTTGGGCGGAGTTTCCGATTACTTCGCCCTCAACAATCAAACAGGAGCAATCATGATAGATCAATCTATTGACTTTAATAAATCAATCGGAATAAAAATAAAAAATAGAAGATTGGAATTAAAGTTAACACAATCAAAGTTAGCGAAAAGAATAAATGTAACTTTTCAACAAATACAAAAATATGAAAAGGGAAGTAATGGAACAAGTGCTTACAGACTTTGGGAAATTAGTAAAGCATTAAGAGTTTCAATGTCTTATTTTTTTCCTACACCTATGTTACCAAATTTTACAATTGTAACTCATGAAGAAATTTTACAGGATAAAAATTTGAATCTTAGTCCAAAGCATTGGATAGAAAAGAAAAAAGACAGGTCCTTAGAAGAGCCTTTAGTACTAACAAAAGAAATGGAGGTTAAATGATTAAAGTTAGAGTAGATAAAATCTGGTTAGGTAAAGTAAGTGTAAGAGATTACATTTACAAAAAAGCATTAAGAAAAAAAGAATCGTTAGGTATAGAACATGGAAAAGAGTTTATGTTTATACCTTATGATAAATTAAAAAAAGCTAGTCAGTACACAAAGGACACATTCAAGTCAAAATTTAATGGTAAAGATTACAAACTTGTAGATTTTGATTGGAAACCTTACAAGGAAGAAAATATCAATCAGGGTAGTTTATTATGAGTGAAGATTTTTTAGATTTACCAAAGACTGACGAAACACAACAAGCTACACCAGAAGAATATTATTTTTCACGATCAAAGAATACTTGGATAATGGTATCTGATATGTCAGATATGCATGTTAGAAGAGCATTCAAAAGATTGTTAAGAATGATAAGATTAAATCAACTTGTGGAGATTAACGATGTTCATAAAGGAAGTTTTGAAAAAATTGAAATTAGAAACGAAATCGAAAGTATCGAAACACACATCAACAACATCAAAAGAAAAGTCCAAGAATAAAAAAATTTCTGGATATTATTTTGATGGTAAAAAGTTAATAACGATGTATGAAAAAAAAAGATAAAGAACGTTTTGATAAATTAAAACAATTAGGATGTGTAGCCTGTTCAAAGTTTGGAAGATATAGTGATCCTGTAATTCATCACATAAGAAAACATACAGGACTTTCTTTAAGACCAAGCCATGATGACACAATTCCTTTATGTCCTCAGCATCACAACATGGGTAATCAATCAATCCATTTGAATAAAAAAAGTTTCGAGCATATGTTCGGTACTGAGATTGAACTACTGAAAGAAACTAACTTAAAACTAATACAACTAGAAACGGAGCAACAACTATGGACGGAAAAGAAATAAATAAGTTTCATGCCTTACAATTATTTACAGATACATTTGCGGCTGAAACAGTACATTTAACGAATAAACAAGTAGGAATCTACATAAGATTATTATGTTTCGCTTGGACAAAGAATGCTAAACCCTTTACAACAGAATCAGCTTATAGAATATGTCAATGTATAGATGATAATTGCAAATTAGAAGTCGATGAAATTTTAATAGAATTTTTTATTATAAAAGAGGATTTTGAGCTATCGCATAAAGATTCATGGACACATAAAAGATTAGTTCAAGAACACGAATATCTTACTGCAAAATACAAAAAAAGATCAGAAGCTGGTAAAAAAGGTGGACTTGCTAGAAGCAAAAACGTAGCACCTATACCTATACCTAGTCCTATACCTAATATAAATAAATATGATCCTGTCTTTGAAGAACTCTGGAATAAATTACAAAGAAAAAAAGGTTCAAAATTTAAAGCTCACGAAATCTGGCTTAAATTATGGTCTAAAGATGTCATAAAAGAAACTGATACACCAGAACTTATTGAATCCTATAATAAACAGATTAAAGATATAGAAGATGACACATTTATACCACATTTTACAACTTGGCTTAATCAAAGAAGATGGGAGAACGAAGAAAAGCAAGAAATACCTGATTTGATAAAAAGGTTGGAAAAACTTGGATATAAACACTATGCTAGAGATGGAAATATGCAAAAATTTATGAAAGATGGAAAATATTACAAAGTTGATGTATATGATGAAAAACACCAACTTGTACCAGAACAATGAAAAGAAAAAAGGCAAAATTTAGACATATTGAAATTAACAAAAAAAAGTATTATTTCTATACTATCAGATGGTTAGATATTTTAGGAGATTCTGGACATGCTTCCGAAAAGGAATTTAAAGCTATGAAACCAGCAACCATGACAACTAATGCTTATGTCTTTAGTAAAGATAAAAAAGAGATTAAAACATTTTCTAGTTTTGATGAGGAAACATTTAGCGATAGAAATGTATTTCCAGTTGGCTGTGTAGTAAAAATGGAAAAGGTCCTTTTATGAAAATAGAAGAAATAGATATTACAGAAATAAAACCTTACAAAAATAATCCTAGAGAGATACCTGTAGAAGCTGTCGAAAAAGTTATGCAGTCTATTAAACAATTTGGTAATAATCAACCTATCGTAGTAGATAAAGATAATGTTATAGTAGTAGGTCATACACGTTGGAGAGCTTTAAAAAATTTAGGCAAAAGTAAGGCATTCATTATTAAGAAAGAGTTTAATAAATCTGATGCAATAGCTTATCGTATCATGGATAATAGATCTGGTGAAAACTCTAAATGGGAAAAAGCATTATTAAAAATGGAAATGGAAGCTCTTAAAGATGAAAATTTTAATTTAGATTTAACAGGGTTTAATTTTGATGAAATAAATAAACTTATGGAAAATGAATTAATTTTTAAAGCACCTAATGATATTATAGCTGACATTAATACTGAATCTATTCAAGCACCTAATTCATCAGTAAAGATGATGCAGTTATTTTTTACAAATGAATCTGAACAAAAATTTAGAGATATGATAAAAGAATTACAAGAAACTTATCAAAAAACAAATATTACAGATACAGTTTATGCTATAGTAGAGAAAGAATATGAAAACATTAAAAGTTAGTCCTATATTAGAAGATGAACAAGTTAAGAAATTAGAGGGAGAGTTCCTCGAAGAAAAACATATTAAAGTTTTACTTAATGAAGATACGATTGTTTATAATGAAAAAGACGAGCCATTAGCAGTATTTAAAAAAAATTGCATACCAAGTAACCATGCAGAAAAAGCATATCACTCATTAAAAAAAGCGATAGGTAAAACAAGTAATAGAGGTAAAGCTGGTGGAAATTTTAATTTTCAAGTAGGAGATTTAGTTGATGGTTCTATTGTTGGTAAAGTATTAAGCGGTAATAGATTCATACCTTTAAAAAAAGATGGAACGTTATCAAATAGTCCTAAGTCAAAAAACGTTTATTCAAGCATAATAGGATATGCAGATCGATATCCAAGAATACCTTATTGTCGTCAAACATCATTTACTGAAAAACATTTTGAAACTTACAAAGATGCATTACCTTATATTCAAAGTATATCTAAAGTCTTTGCTGAAACATTGCCAGAACGTTTTCAGAATCAAAAGGAAATGTGGGATAAAACTAGTGATGACTTTAAGATTCACGATACAGTATTTACGACAGTAACAGTAAATAAAAATTTTAGGACTGCGGCTCATTACGATGCTGGAGATTTGAAAGAGGGTTTTGGAAATTTAGCAGTATTACAAACAGGTGAATATACAGGAGCCTATACAGTAATACCTAGATATGGTGTAGCAGTAGATGTAAGAAATTGTGATTTAGCATTATTTGATGTTCACGAATTACATGGAAACACACCAGCAATATCAACAACTCCATATGAGAGAATATCTATTATTTGTTATTACAGAGAAAAGATGATCGATTGTGGAACAGCAGACCAAGAACTTCAAAGGATTAAAAATGTTGGATAAATTTGTATTTAGAAAAAATACTTCAGACGAAAATGTAATTAAAGAAATATTAGAAAAGAAAGCATATAGCAAAAAAAAGATAGATTTTAAGATTGAGCCTGATGACGTATGGTTAGATGGTGGTTCTCATATAGGTGTATTTGGTTTATATGCGGCACAGAATGGAGCAAAGAAAGTTTATTGTTATGAGCCAGAAACAGAAAATTACAAAATATTACAGGAAAATATTAGACACATAGGAACAGAATACTCTACTACTTTAGAATCATTCCAATATGCTATTAATCAAACAGGCGGTACTCATAGCTTTACTATTGCACCTAACACTTGGCGGCATTCATTAGTTACACATTACAAGAAAAAACTACCTACGATTGAAATAAATTGTATGAGCTTTGATGAAATACTTGAAAGACACAGAGATATAAACTGTATAAAATTAGATATTGAGGGTTCAGAGTTAGAACTTTTTCAACACGACCATAATTGGACAAACATAAATAAACTTGTATTTGAATATTCTTTCACTAAAAATAGGAAGATGCAGGATTTTTTTGATTGTGCAGAAAGACTATCTAAACATTTTCATGTAGATATTCAAAAGAGTTACTATAACCAAAAACATCAAGGACAAGAGGGTTACTGGGGTGGCTTTATAGATTCAATCATATTCTGTAAAAGAAAGTAAAAAGGACATAATGGCTAGACCTATTAAAAAAGTTGATATACAGGCTGTGCAAAAATTAGCCCAATTACATTGCACTTATGACGAAATTGCACAATTTTGTGATGTATCTACTAAGACGTTACAACGTAATTATGTCCACCTTATAAAAAAGGGTCGTCAGATGGGCAAAATAAGTTTAAGACGTGCTCAATTTGAGAAAGCATTAAGCGGTTCAGTACCAATGCAAATTTGGCTTGGAAAACAACACCTAGATCAAAAAGATAAGATAGAGCAAACAAGCTATAATGAGCCATTACCTTTAATCATCGAAGCTAATGCAGAAGAAATAAATGGCAAAGAAAAAGGGTAATCTCTATGGAAAAGTTATAGAGTACACTAGGACAGAAAATGGTACGAGTATTGGAAGACGTCCTAAATTTAGTTCTATGAACAAAAATAGAAAAAGATCATTCAAAAAATATCGTGGACAAGGAAAATGAAAAGATCAAACTTTTATCCTAATGGAGAGTTTATACCTTACCAAATGCCACAAGATTTTAGACAAGCAAAAAGAGGAGAGGGAAGCTGTGGGAACTGTGGAATGTTTTCTCAAAGGAATTATTTCTGCGGAGTTTATCGTACTAGAGGTGTGAAAGATACTTATGTTTGTAACAAATGGCGACCAAGACATTTCAAAAGATAATGGAACTAATAATCCAAAATGATGGTGTGTATCAACTTATAGAAGTTACAAAGGAAATGATTGATCACATAAAAATATTAGCAGATGTAGATTGTTTTAGTTTGTGTGATATTATTAGATTAGAGTTCACAGAATATTTAGATTACCCAATTAATCAACATCAGATGAAAGATGGCTCTGGTTATTTTTATGGGTGTATATGTAGATAATTTATGATAAAAACTTTGTATGGCAAAATACAGAGGAAGAACAGTAAAACTAAATACTCCTACTAGAGGAGATGTTAAGAAGTTCAAAGTATTCGTCAAAGACAAGAGAACAGGCAATATCAAAAAGGTAAATTTCGGTAGTAAGGAAATGAGTATTAAGAAACACATACCAGCAAGACGTAGGTCCTTTTTAGCTCGTATGGGTGGAGTTCTTAAAAAAGTTAGAGGTCAAAAGACACTTAGCCCAGCCTACTGGAGTATGAGGAGTTGGAGATAATGAAAGTAAGTGAGAATACATCTGTATCAATGCCTATCAAAAATATGATAGGAATTATTTTAGCAGTAGCAATGGGGATATTTGCATACACAGAAATAACTTCAAGACTAACATCACTTGAAACATCAAGAGAATTAATGTTAAATGATCTACTTAAAGCTAGTGATCAAAAACCTATCGATCAAGAACAATTTCTTATTCAAGAAAGTCTAGCAAGTGATTTAGAAAAAACTATTACAAGAGTTGATGAAATGATGCATAATGGAGTTAACATTCAAAGAATGATAAAAGATATTGATAGATTAAGAAATGAAGTAGAAAAATTAAAAGATAAGGTAAGAAAAAATGGAAATGGTTATAGCTCTAATAATGTATCTGAATAATGATCTTGTTGAACATACTTACAAAGAATCATTATCAAAATGTTTAAAGTCTAAACGTATTGCCATTCGTGAAGTAAATCCACAAGCTGTAAGATTCGAATGTAAAAAAGTTAAAGCTGAAACTGAGATATATATGGGTCAGAAAAAAATATTAAGGATTATAAATGAGTAAAGAAGAAATAGTAAAAAGATTAGCTCTAGTAAATAAATTACGTAAGGAACTGAAATATAGAGGTCCTTCAGATTTAGAAGTAAAAATTGTAACTTTAGAAAAAGAAGTAGATACACTTAAAGCAGTTATTGATTTAAAAGATGTTGAGATTGATACATTAAAAAGTAATCTTGAAAAAATTAAAGAAAACCATAATAGAAAAATTATAGATAAATGGGAAAATGATGTAGCAAACAATACACCGAATGAGGATCAGTTTAAATGAAGTTTGTCTTAATCTTTTTAGTGTGTTCTGTAATTGATGGAAAAACAAATTGTATGCCACCTTTTCAAGCAGAAGTAGAATATGTTGATGCTTATGAATGTATGATAGCTGGATACACAGAAGCTCACGACAGAATAGTTGCACTTGGACGAGATGCTGTTAATGAGTATAATATCTACATTAGATTTGGCTGTAATGAAAATCAATTTAACAAAACCCCAGTATCAAATATCATCGTCCAATAAAAGATTTAGAGTATTAGTATCAGGTCGTAGATTTGGTAAAACTTATTTATGTATTACTGAAATGATGAAGTATGCTAGTAGAGTAAAACAAAACATCTGGTACGTTGCTCCTACTTTCAAAATGGCTAGAGAGATTGCATGGGCAAAACTTAAAGATATGTTACATCAATTTAATTGGATAGAAAATGTGAATGAATCTAATTTACAAATTACAATAAAAAAAACAGGATCAAAAATATCATTAAAAGGTTGTGAGAATTACGATTCACTAAG
>CAACVD010000687.1_pt1 | contig 16384 bp, 33 predicted proteins | sample 2381771 | NCBI WGS metagenome assembly CAACVD01 (sample SAMEA5211965, study PRJEB30684) | marine metagenome | biome: Marine; feature: Epipelagic; material: Water | collected 2015-10-15 | depth 15 m | reverse complement strand
GAATATGGAGTATAAGCACTATCACGGAGGAGAGGAATAAATGAAGATGAATCATTATCAAAGTTTTGCAAGAAATACTGCTGGTTATCCTAATGATACTTGGTATGATGGATTATTATATACAGTTCTTGGCTTAAATGGAGAGGCTGGAGAAGTGGCTGAAAAGGTTAAAAAAATGCTGAGAGATAGTCTCAAATTGAACGATTGTAAGCAAGGCATTATTGACGAATTAGGAGATGTATTATGGTATGTCGCTAGTGTGGCTACTGAATTAGGAGTTAGTTTAGAAGAGGTTGCAACAGGTAATATGTATAAACTTGAAGATAGGATGCAAAGAGGAGTTATTCATGGGAGTGGAGATAATAGATAATCCTTATATAGGTATTACCAATTCGTTTAGGTGCAGGTGAATAAATATGATTGAATTATACATTTTAGGATTTATGATATTGGGGTTTGCATTTAGTTATTGGGGTTATATACATCACGATAATTTAATCAATCATCAATTAGATATTACAGACAAATTATTGCAGAAATTAACTATTAAAGACAATGAATCATTATACAGCGATGAAGGGCAAAAAACCCTTTTTAATTATACAGATGAGGAGGAGTGAAATTATGAGTTTTGAAGGTGTAAAATTTATAAATTATGTTGAAAGAATGTTAAATTTTTATAATATTTCTTCACAAGATATTACATCAATTGATGAAAATTTAGGCAATATTTATTTAGAATTACAAAATGGTAATGTATATTGTATAGGATTGATTAATACAGGCGAGTGATTTTTTGAAGGCTATTTTTTATACAGTAATTACTATTTTATTATTGTTAATAAGTTATACTTTTATTCCTGATTCGAATATACAAGAAAATGATAATATTATTACAGAAAATTATAGTATTGTAAATTCGCATCAATATGATGGTTCTATGTATGTAGGGAATTATAAAGAAAATATAACTGAAATTAATAATAGTGGATGGTGGAACATTAATATTACTATTACTTGTTTTTTTGATATTGAATTAGAAAATAGTGGCTATTTAAATATGACCTTATATAATAATGATACTATTTTATACAGATTAATCACTAATTCTTCTCAAAACATACAAATTACAGAATATATTACAGGAAATAATATAACTACTGGACTTATAGGTGTAGGGTCCGATACATTTCCTGATTCTGAAATGGCTGATTATTATATTGTTGTGATAGATTATACTTATATTAATTGATTATACAAGGTGTGTAAAAATGAATAATAATAGGAAGAAAGATGGTAAAACAGATTATAAAAGGCAGAAAACTAGCAAATACAAGGATAAAAAAAAGGAAATAGGAATTAATTATACAGAAATGTTACAATTACAAGGCTTAATCTTGTGTAAATATTGTGATAATCCTTATCCCTATCATTTAGACAATTGCCCCACTTGTAATATTGAAACAACACTAAACCTTTAAATAGGTCTTTTGAGGAGTTATAATTATGGCAGAAATAGTAAATATTGTTGCAAGTCAAAGAATGACAAGCAATATTGATGTAAATGAAGTAGCAGATTGTTTAGATATTGATTATGAGCAAGAGCAATTTCCAGGAATGGTATATAGGTCTATTGAACCTAAAGTTTGTGTTTTGCTTTTCAGAAGTGGAAAGGCAGTAGCGACTGGTGCAAAGTCATTAGAAGATATTGAAATTGCATTTAATAAATTGAGGGTAGATTTAGAGGAACATGAATTTGAATTGTGGTCGAAAGATAAGTGCGAAACAGTTTTACACAATATAGTAGTAACTTCAGATTTTTCTAATATTATTGGAGATGCTAAATTAAATCTTTCAAGATTGATGTTGTATTTACCATTTGATAAGGTAGAATACGAGCCTGAGCAATTCCCAGGTTTAATTTATAGGATTAATGACCCGAATGTTGTATTTTTAATATTTTCAAGTGGAAGGTGCGTAATTACGGGTTCAAAGGATTATGATGAGGCATTAGATGCTGAACAGATTTTGAGAGATGAATTATTGGCTATTAAAACATAATCTTTAAGTATCAATTTGCTTAAAGGAGGATTGTTAACTATGATTGTTGAGAAGGTTCATTGGTATGAAGACCCTGCAAAAAAGTGGGATGATGCTGGTGAATGGGCAAAAGATGTCAAAGAAAGATTTAAAGTTTTATCGAAGCATGAGATGAATGATGTAGAAGAAAGGGTATTGACATCTGCATTAAAATATAGGTTACAGGCTTTTAAAGATGAAGATAACCCATATCATATGTTTGATGATTTAAATGGGATTTATATAGTGGAATATGATACCAACCAAGGTAAAGAAAAATATCTTATTGAATTTAACAATGACCCAGTTCATATTTTAAGGAGAACTACTGGTAGAGCAGGGTATTCGTGTGAGCATATTAATAATGATGCTTGGTTAGGTCCTTTTCATGATATTGCTTTAGGAAATTCTACAATATATTTTTATGATGAATCAGGTAATTTTTGGTGGGGTAGGTTGAATGCAAGATGGTGTATTACTGATGAAGGTGAGCCAGATATCGGTGTTGACCCTAATATTTATCCAAGAGGTGTTGAACCTTTTAATAGAAGAAATGATAAATTGCTAAAACAGGCAGTTAGAGATATTTTAGATGAAGAAGGATATAACGATTTTTCAACCGCAGAAACTCCCTATAAATATAAGGGGCATTCTGATACTACCTCCACATATCCCGATGTTAAATTACCATATACTGGTTCTAAATATGTAAAACCCATAATTAATAAAGAACCAGAATGGTGGTGGGACCAAATGTATGATATGTGAAATCTTTTATATAGTCGTTTTAACAGTTAATTATTATGTCCAAATCATCCAAGTCTAAATTATTGATTAATTGGACTAAACCTTTTAGAGATTTAGAGACTCTTATGCTCATTGTTGAGGCTTGCCCTGAAAGAATGGTAAGGGAATTAGAAAGGGATGTTTATAATTTTCAAGGATATTATGATGCATTACCTAAAGATTTGTATCAGATAGCGGAAGTGCTAAAGAGCGTAAGTAGGGAAGAAGTCATATGGAATTTACAAATGGTAATTTTAGCAATGTGGAGAAGAATACCAGAAAGTTGCCCCTCAAGTGAAATGAAAATATGGAAAAACTATGTTATGGAGTTATTATTAAAAGAATCTGGAAGGGGAAAACTCGTTAAATCTTATGAAGAGTTAAGAAATGATAATTTTAATTACAAAGGCGGTGAGGGCTTAGGAGATATGGATGCGTTTGAAGGAGTTTATGCCATTAAGCCTTCAAATTATAAAGAGGGCAAGTCTGGTTTTATATTTTCTTTAAATCAAACCTGTAAAAGATATGATTCAGTTTATAATGCATTTGCAGATTATAAAGACCCTTATATGTCTATAAAACAATTTATGAAAATACATGGTTTTGATAGAACCTGGATTAGTGCTCATGATTTGTGGTTTTTATATTCCATAACAGATTTCCCTATAATGTTTTTAGAAGCCACTAATAAAGTTGGTAATTGGGTTGCTATGAATTGGATTGATGAATTTCCTTGGGAATCACAAGAAAAAGAGATTTTAAGCGGAAAAATAATCGGAAAAACCTATAGGGAAAAATTAGAGGAGGAATATTCTCAATTTGAAGATTTTTTTAAAGAATTTGAGTGATTTGTTTGGTTAATAGGTGTGTGGTTTTTTGAGTAATTATGCAGTAGCAGTTTTAGCACCCAACACGAATGGGGTTTCGGGTGTTGTTTATTTTACTGATACTGGAGAAGGTGTAAAAATTGAATATGATATTAAAGGCTTAAGTGATGGAGAACACGGATTTCATATTCACGAATATGGAGATTTGACGGATGGTTGTGAAAGTGCTTGCGCTCATTTTAATCCATTTAATAAACAACATGGTGGTTTAGATTCGGAAGAAAGGCATGAGGGTGATTTGGGAAATATAGTCTCAGATGGTGGAAGTGCTAAAGGAGTTATTTTTGCAAAAACGCTAAGTCTGCAACCTACTGAAATTACTTCGATATTGGGGAGAATGATTATAGTTCATGAAGATAGAGATGATTTAGGATTAGGAGGTAATGAAGAATCTTTAAAAACGGGAAATGCAGGAAAAAGAGTAGGGTGTGGAGTGATAGGGTTAGCAGAACCGCCTCAGATAAATAATGCTGAAGAAATTAATGACTTATCCGCCCCCCTACATGATGAATATGTTGATTATATGATTAAAAATCATGAGGGGATGGACATTAATTTGGATATTGAGAACCTATTAAAACTAAATATTATAGAGCCTTTTGATAAATTAGAGGCTCTTAAACCAAAGGGGCTGTATTTCGTAGAGACATTTACTAATAATTCATTGAGGCCGACATATATAGCCGAATTTGAGGAGAGTGGTTTTGATGTATATCCAGATTACAATCATAGGTGGAGAAAATTAGAAAACAATTTAAATCTCAAAAAGAAGGTAAAAGAGTTTGCTTGGGAGTATGATGAATTGAGACCTATACCTTTTTTAGGGTGGAATACTGGAAGCAAATTTTATAAATTTTTAGGAGATAATGTTGAATTTAAATTCCTCAATTGGAAATCTGATGAACCTTGGGAGGTGAAAGAATGATGGAGTGGAATAATAATTCTATTAAAGAAATTACTGAAAAAATAAATGAAGTAGATATAACGGAGTTAAAATATAGGACACTAAATAAAGAAATTGTTTTAAATTTAAATTATGGTCAGATATATATTCTTAAAGAAGAGAGGAATTATGAAAACGCACCAGAGGGTTTTTACAATAACTTAGTGTATTATTCTATTTTGGTAAAAACTCCTAATTATTTTATTAATCCCGACCATAATTATTACAATCAAACTGCCTATTCTATCATGAGAATCTTGCTTAGAAAAGATAAGAATACGCTTCAAGGAGGTAAAACCATTTGGTCTCAAACCGAGGTTGAAAACATGGAAAATATAGGTGCGTTTTTTTATAAGTATGGAGTAGAGGGTGAAGAGGAAGATGTGAAGATTGCTGAATTACCTTATGGCATAAAGTTTTTAAATTGGCAAGAAAATCCTTTGGAGGCGAAGGAATGACTCAACCCCTAACTCACGAAATTGCTGCAAAGTATGGCTTTTCGCCTTCGATGGGAGTTGGAGGTATGAATTGGGCAAAAAATTATGTTAATTCTTTAAAGGTAAAAGAAAGAATGCATCAAATCAAGCCGATTAAACAGTTTAGCCTGAAGGTCGGAATGCCTTTATGGAACCATGAAAAATCGTTATATCTTACAGAAGAGATTAGAAAATATGTATTAGACATAAAGAAAGGTGAATCGAATAATTCTGATTCGTTTCTTATATTAAATCCAAATTATATTTATATCCTAAAGCATAAAGGCTCCGATGTTTCATATTATATCCCTATTGGAATTCCATTTAATAAAAATACAAGATTTGATTCTACACAAATGAGAGGCATTTATAACTTTAAAAAGGGTGTATCATATACTAATAAGGGTTTTAATTTATTAAACTATGAAATCATAGGAATCCTTAATTTCTCATCGCAGGTAAAATTCATAAATTGGCAAGAAAATCCTTTGGGGGTGAAGGAATGAATAAAGAGGAATTTGAAAGATTAGTAAGGCCTTATTTAATCAAAACGCAGGGGCAAAGGAATAAAATAAATACTGAATTGGTTTTAAGAGATTTTAAACATCCTTTATTGCCAACGAAACACTACTATATGGCTACTGTTTCAGAATTAAATAAATTAATTTATATCCCTACTTTTGGTCAGCAATATTTAATATTTTCAGATGAATCAACAATGTATATTTACCACCCATCTGGTGTCATGGATGAATGGTATGAGACAGAAAAAGGTACTGGATGGTCTGATAGACATCAATGGGTTATGAGAGGGGTTAGTATAACTTCTATGAATGATGGCAAGGGGTGGAATGTGGGGGAGGATGTAGATACTGTATATTATGCGTTAAAACCACATTTAAATTCAATAAAATACCTTAACTGGACTGTTGAGAAAAACCCCTTTAACCTTAAATAGGTATTCCGCCTCATCTCTCTACATGGGATATAAAAAGTTCAAGTTTAGTTCTGCTGAATCGTGGAAGGGCAAGGCTTCAGACTACAGCGATGATATCGTTAAGAATTCTCCAGTAGGTCAAACTAAAAATATTGGTAAAATTCATGATATAAGCAATCTTTTTAGAGAAAGATATGATAGAATTAGAGATATTTTTAGGCTACAATCTGGATTTAGAGAATCTGGCAAAATCAAAGATTTGACAGATACAAGAAAAAGAAGTGATTTTAAGAATAGAAGATATAATATTATAGGCATTGTAGAAGATATGAGGAGAACTAAATCTGGAGGTAAGATGGTTACATTAGAAGACCATACAGGAACTATGGATGTTTTCATAAGAAAAGAAGACCCCGCAGTAGATTCATTGATGTTAGATGATGTTATTGGAGTGGCTGGCAAATTTGATAAAAACAATGCAAATATGTTTTGGGTTGATGAAGTTCATTATGCTGATGTGCTAATGAATCACTTAAACAAAGGTGGGAAGGATTTTGACCCAATTTCTATTGCTTTTATATCTGATGTTCACATGGGGTCAAAATATTTCCTCGAAGAGACTTGGGACAAAATGGTTCATTGGATGAATACAGACCCACTTGCTCAAAATATTAAATATTTAGTATTGAGTGGCGATACTGTTGACGGGGCTGGAGTATATCCTGGACAAGAGAAAAATCTTGCAATACCTGATGCTTATGAGCAATATGAATTTTGTGCAAGGAAATTAGATGCACTTCCCGACCACATAACGCCTATTATATTGCCTGGAAATCATGATGCAGTAAGACCTGCTGAACCACAACCTGTTTTGGAACATTCTATTCAGGCTAAATTTAATTCTGCAATTCATGTAGGTAATCCATGCAGGGTCGAATTAAATGGTATTGATGTTCTTTCATATCATGGTAAAGGAATGGATGATATTATTCCAAGATTGGATGATGTTACTTATGAATCCTCGGTTCAGGGAATGAAACATATGTTGAAAAAGAGGCATTTGGCTCCAATTTGGGGTGAAAGAAATGCCCTATCCCCTGAAGAAACCGACCAAATGGTTATTAGAACCCCTCCAGATATTTTTATTACAGGCCATACTCACTCCCATGCTGTTGAGTGGTATAGAGGGATTCCTTGTGTCGTTTCTTCAACAATGCAAGGTCAAACTGATTTCATGCAAATGCTAGGTTATTCATCTATGAAAGGATTTTTAACAATATATAATATTCAAAATAGAGAGACAAAAATTATTGCATTCCATCCTAATGATGATGTGTGATGCTTTATGGAAAAACCTGAATTAATTATTGATGGTATTAAGTATAGGCAAGTTTGCACTTGTGAAAACCAGCCCTGTCATATATGTTTTTGCTTATTTACGCTATATTTAAGAGAAATTGATGACTTGCTAAATGTGAAATAAGTTTATATAGGTATTATACAAAAGGTAATTTGAGCGTGATTAAAATGTTTAAGAATATGAAAGCAAATATAGATAAGATTGGTTTTGGATTGAGTATGGCCTCTATTTTAGGGTCTATTTATGCATATACTGTAGATGAAAATTTAGGAATTTTTATTGGATTGTGGGCTTCTGCAATCATGATAGGTTCTAAAAGAATTCATGATTGGTATAATTGAGGTATTTTAATGACTAATTATTTGCATGATGAAATGGCTTGCTGGAGAAAACACCTTAAAGATTGTAGATTAGAGGATGAAATTGAAAAACAGCAAGACTAATATACTACCTATGAGTTAGAGGTAAATATGGGACTTAAACACGGAGATGAGCCTTGCACAAGGTCGAAAAACGGAAGAAATTGTATTTATAAACTACACAATTCTCAGCCGATGGGCGAGGGTGCAGTTAGGCACATATACCTATGTAGGAGATGTGGCAAGATTCACTATGAAGACCTCTTACAAGGAGATGTTGATTGCGCCCTATCAAATTCAGGGAATCATAGGTGGCAAAGGACTGAAAATGTGAGTTTTCAACAACACTATAGGTATAGAGACATTACAGATTTAGAGACTTGCTCTTGTTGCGGTGCTGAAAGGATGCACTCCTATAAGCAAATGATAGGCTATAACCCACATAGATGAGTTGATTAATTTGTCAATTAAGGAATTTGAGGTTTCTCCATGTTCGAGGAAAGAAATTGAAACCTTTGTAGAAAGTAATCACTATTCCAAATCTATAAATGGCGTTAATACTCAATATTGTTTTAAAATGATGCATGGTGATAATTTAATCGGTGCTGCTATTTTTGCTACCTTTGGCATGGCTAATGTATGGAAAAAATATTCTGATGATAAAAAAACCATTTTAGAATTAAGGAGATTGTGTTGTATTGATGAGGCTCCTAAAAATTCCGAATCTTATTTGATTGGCAGATGCTTGAGGTGGTTAAAGAATAATACATTAATTGAACACATTATTTCTTATGCTGATATGGATTATAATCATGAAGGGGTAATTTATAAGGCTACTAATTTTGATTATTTAGGTAAGACTAATAAAGGCGTTAGAATAAAATATGGAGAGAGGTTATATCATGATAAAACTATTAGGACTTATTATAAAGGAAAATTAAAGCCCTATGCATTGAGAATTAAAAATGCATTAGAAAATGGCGATGCTGAATATATTGAATCAAAGGGGAAACATATATATTATTATTCTTTAAAAAGAAAAAGAAAACCTCAAGTAATATGGGGTGACTCTACACAATGGTTATATAGGTAATACACATACCTACAAACATCTCGGAGAGAAGAGGGATAAATATGAGTAAAAATAATGATAAAGAAAATGATGATTTGAAATCAATGCTTGAAAGATTGATTGAAGAGGTTAGAGAACTTAAGGCAAGGATTAAAAAACTTGAAACTTTGAAAAGATATAACTCTCCATTTGAAAGTGAGCCATACCAGCCGAGGAAGAGGACAAGACATTGCCCACATTGTAATGGAACAGGAAAAATAGATGATTGGAATCCTTATAAATATCCTTTTTATGGGGTGGACTAAATGCATGATGAATATCTCAAGGCTTGGTTAAAGGAATTTTCAGAGCAATTTTATGCTATGGAAGAATACCAAGGGCAAACTGAATTTTTAAATGAACATGAATTTAGGATGTTTAATATGGCTAAGGAATTATTTATGAATACCTTTAAAACTATTTTTGATGTAGAGGTGAAATAATTATGATGGATTTAATAATGGATTATGTATGGAATAATAAATATCTTTTGTTAGGGTTAGGGATTTTGACTCTTGCAAATATTTTTCAATGGTATAGGCACAGAAAATTAGTTAAAAGAGTTTATGAATTTGAAGTATGGGGTAAAGAAATTTATCAATACATGAGTGAAATTTCACAAAGGAGGGGTTAATTATGCCCTATATTGCTAAACATGACCAAAAGAAATATGATAAACACATTGATGAGATTGTAAATCAATTAAATTTAGAGGGGGTTTCGGCTATATATCCTGCTGGTCATTTGAATTATATTATTACTAAAATTATTAACGATACTGTAAAAAGACAAGGATTGAGATATCAAATTTTAAATTCGGTAGTCGGTTCATTAGAATGTTGTAAAATGGAATTATATAGGAGAGTAGCAGCACCTTATGAAGATGAAAAAATTTCACAAAATGGTGATGTATATACACTTATTGAAGAATAATCAAGGCGATTATCATGGACCCTTTGGCTAATTTAATGGAGATTATTGAAAAATTAAAAAGATTGGCCGTATTATTCATGGGTTTCGGAATAATCATGGCTTCTTGTTTATTGATTCATTTTCATTGAGGCGATTTCATGTATAGTATTGAAAGAGTTACTAATAAAGACCAAAGAAAAGTGATGAGGGCTTTTATTGATGAAAATCACTCTTATATCAATTATTCCGATAGACCTTCCAGAAAATTATATTGGTTATTATTTGAGAATGGAAAAATGATTGGTGTTTTCGGTTTAGGTTCTTGTTTTCATAGACCTAAAGCGGTCAATAAATTTATGACAGATAATAATTTAGAATTTAATGAAGTAGCCAATAATACGGTTTTTTGTTTGGCACATCACGAAGGAAGGAATGCTGGTAGTTCATTGTTGGCATTGTGTAGGATAGATTCTATTGATTGGTGGTATGAAAGATATGGAGATATTTTGAAATCCTTCCAAACATTTATATTACCTCCAAGAACTGGTGCCGTCTATAAGGCAGATAATTGGTCTGAATTAGGACATACTTCAGGAGGCAATACTTTAATTACCAATACCATTAGGAAAAAGGATTATGAAAGTGAACCTGAAAAATACCCTAATATTGAAATAAGAACCTTTAAAAATGGTCAAATTAGATATTTAGTTAGAAGTTTTAAAAAAACAGAACCTAAATTGATATTTATGAAACTTAATACATCCAAAAACATTAATAAGGTGTTGGGGCAAGGATTTATTTGATGGCTTATAAATGTCTTGAATGCGGAGAGGTTGTAAAAACACCTTCAGTAAAGTTTGTAGTTAAAAGGTGTTCTTGTAATTCCTTGGAAATATCAAAATCCTATAATGGAGAATTAATTTTCAGTAATGATAATTATGAGTTCAAAAAAGATAAAAGTGATTATGTCATTAAACCTATAGATAAAAAAATTGCCAAAGAATTAATTATCGAGAATCATTACTCTCATGCGTGGACTTCTTGCAGATACGCTTTAGGATTATTCTACAATGACAATATCGTGGGAGTGGCCGTTTATGGTTTCCCTGTAGGGAGGCAAGTGGTAAAATCTATCTCTCCGATTTTGGAAAATGGGAATGTTCTTGAATTGACAAGACTTTGGGTTGCAGAATCTGAAGGAAAAAATACTGAATCATTCTTTTTAGGTAAAACTTTTTCTTGGCTTAAAGAAAACGATAAAGATATTTGGATTTTGATTTCTTATTCTGACCCAATGGTTGACCATGTAGGGATTATTTATCAGGCTACTAATTGGCTTTACCAAGGAAATAATGTTAAAAAGGGTAAATCGTGGATGTATAAAATTCATGATAAATGGTATCATCCGAGAACAGTTATTTCTAATTGGGGTTCTACTAAGGATGCAGTTATTGCAGAAGTAGATGTAAATTTTGAAAAGGTAGTTATGCCTAAAAAGCATAGATATCTTTATGTATTGAATAAAAGAGAAAGGAAAAATATTTTGAAATCTTTAAAGCATCCTATAGTCTCATATGTTAAAGATAATTCTACTTGTAATTGGGATTAACTTTATATAGGTTTAAGATTAGTGAATGATATGGAAATTGAAATTGAGCAAATGATAGATTCCAAAAAGGAAATTGAAAGGAAAATTGCTCACTTAAATTCAAAAGAAGAATTGATGAGGTTGGAAAAAAATAAATTATATCTGGCTTTATCAAATGTTGATAAGAAATTAATGAGGGCTTGTGAACATGATTGGGTAAGAGAGAATTATTTATATTCTCCGTTATATTGTTTAAAATGTGGAGTGATTAAATCATGAAGGTAGGGAGTAAGATTTTGAATATACATACTATGTTGGACTACACTATAGTAGGTATTGAAACTGTAAAAGTAGATTCTGAAAATTATATTACAGTATATACAGTTGCTAATGACAAATTCGAATCTCATAGATTTGATTCGTCTTATTTACTGCATTATGCATTGGTTGATGAGGAGGAATAGATTATGAAAATTGATAAAAATCATTCTGAGAGTCATTATGATTTAATTAATGTAAGAAATAAATCAGAACTATTTTTAGATAAATACAACCACACTATGTCTTTTTTTAGAACTGTTTTTGGTTTATTGAATGTGGTTCTCTCTATTTTAATTGCCTTAAAAGTTTTCCAATTGATATGAGGTTTTTATTATGTCGAATTCAAATTTTTTAGTTTCTGAAATTAAGTATGAAGATACTAAAGATTTTATTTTAAATAAACATTATGCTCAAAGGATGCCATCAATAACATTTTCTTTTGGATTATTTATAGATGGAAATTTTGAAGGAGTTTGCACCTTTGGGAAACCTGTGAGCCATTATTTATGTGTAGGGGTTTGTGGTGAGTCATATTCCAATAAGGTTTATGAATTGAATAGACTAATTGTTAATGAAGGGCTTCCTAAAAATACATTAAGTAGATTTGTTTCAAAATGTTTAAAAATTCTAAAGGAAGATGATTTAATTATAGTTTCTTATGCAGATGAGGGGAAGGGACATCAAGGATATATATATCAGGCGACTAATTGGATATATACTGGTAAAACTAAATCAAGAACTGATAAATATGTTCCTGGTGGTAAGCATAGTAGGCACTATACTGATGAATATAATCATTTGAGGAAGGTAAGAACTCCTAAACATAGATATATTTATTTTACAGGAAATAGTAGAGATAAATTTAAAAGCATTTTAAAATATCCTATTTATGACTATCCTAAAGGTATTAATCAAAGATATACATTAGGGGTTAAGTTAAAAGATAAGGTTATTAATAAATTGAATAATTCTGAATTTTATGAGTAGTATGGCAAAACCTTATAAAGGTGTTAGGTTTAATTTAGATTATGACCGATAAAGGTTTGAATGATGTTTCGCAAGAAGAATGCGATAAAAAAATCATTGATGAATTAGTAGAGGGAATGAAAATGAAGGCTAAGAATAGATTGAAAGGATTGAGGTGCTATTTAGCAGGACCGATTGACCATGCAGAAGATGATGGAGTGGGTTGGAGAAATGAAATGACTAAATGGTTGGAAAAGAAAGGTGTTTGTGTATTTGACCCTTGTAAGAAACCTATTTCCTATCAAAAATATAAAGAAGTGGATGAGGAAAAAACTAAAATGATGGCTTTAAAGGCTTCAGGTAGATTTTTTGAATTGGCTCAAAGAATGAAAGAAATTGTCCATGTTGATTTGAGAATGGTAGATATTTCTGATTTTGTAATTGTATATATTGACCCCAATACCCCGATGTGTGGCACCATTCACGAATTGATTAATAGCCTTCACCAAAGGAAGCCTACATTAGTAGTAGTTGAAGGGGGAAGGATTTATGCACCTAATTGGTTGTTTGGAATTATGGACTTTAATTTTATGTTTGATAGTTTTGATGAATTGAATAAATTTTTAGAACATATTGATATGGGCTACATTGAAGCAGACCTTGGAAGATGGGTTTTCTTTGATTAACTTTAAATAGTTAAAGCGAATTATGAGATTTATGGATGAGACATTTAATAGTGAATTTTCCTTAAATTCTCCTAAATTAAGAGATTTTGAGGCCGATGATAAAATTGCTTTAGATGCGCCAATTACAAATCCTTTTAAAAAGCCATTTATGCCTACTTCTTGGAAGTGGTTTAGGACAAGCGGCCAAGCCAAGGTTTATAACTTTGTTGCTAAAAGAGGAGAGATTAATACTTTAGAAATGAAAATCCCTTCTCAATTCGCCCCTTATTTAAGAAATGCAACGGGAGAAGTTTTCCCAGGCAACGGTTCGTTAAAAATAAAAATGGAAGGCGACACTAATGATTATCTTACAATGGGAGGAAGGCAAACCGTTACTATGTATAATGGTGAAGACTTTAGCAAAACATCTCCTACAAGAGTTACATTCCCAACATTAAAGTTTAAAACAGATGGAGTAGAATATTCCATTGATTGGAATTCATTTGCTCAAGATAGAAGATTAGCCAATGGTGCTTTTGATGAAGATTGGGGCTATTCATATAGTGGGAGTCCTGTATTGGGGCAAGCCTCTATGTATGATAAAACTTTAACATTGAAATGGAATAGGAAATTTAAATGGTGGTGGCTTTTAATTATCGGTGCGGTGGGTTATGGGCTATCTTCCTTTTTCAAAAAGGGAAAGGTTTAAATAGCAAAAATTATTTAATATTAATTGCGCCTAAAGTCCGTAATGGTTTTCAGTTGAGTTTTGGTTTTTAACAAGTAGTGTTGAATACAAGTGATGGTTTTCTTTTTATGATTGGGCTTGAGTGACTTTGAGTAGATAGGCTTCGGTTGAAGGGCTTAAAGTGATGGCGCTCCTTAATCTTTAAATAGTCGTAAGACTTTATTTTTTTTATGAGCATATTTGGATATGATTCGTTTGGATTTAATAATGAATCAAATATAGCCTTTAATTCATCAGGAGACTCTCCAAAAACTACTGGTTTGATAAACCCTTCTTATTTAGGTTTTAAAAATTGTTCTAATAAAGTTAAAATTAATTCAAACGGTAGTATTGCTAATGCTACATCAGGAGGGAAATGTTCTAATTGTAAAAATTCTTTGGAAGCGCCTGACTATGGTAGGACATATCATTTAATAGAACTTGATGATTCTTCAATGGAGTATGGTTATTTATTGACCCCTATGAGAGGTGGTCAAAGAGGAAGGTCTGATTCCCATCTAAGTTTAATGGATGCTATTAAGGCTGTTCCAAGTAATTCTTGTTTCGTTATTGATTCAGTTCATTCTAAGGATAGTGGTGCAATTAGAGGATGCACCGATTCTAAAGCCGATAATTTTGACGACAAGGCTGAACAGATGGCAGCAGGTTCTTGTATTTATTGTAAAGAAAATGAAGAATTTGTAAAGGGTTTGTTGCCTGATTCAAGTTATTGTAAATGTAAAGAAGGATTTAAAAAACCTACTCCTAAGCCTGGATTACAAGGAGACTGTGTAAAAATGATAGCAGGATGCACCGATTCAAAGGCTCAAAATTATATTCCAAATGCTGAATTCGATGATGGTTCATGCACATATAAATTAGAATTATGTAGTGAATTAAATTGGTTTGAAAAAATTCTTAAATTCTTTAAATTAAAGGAATGCAGGGACTAAACTTTAAATAGTCGTTTCTATTACTTTATTTTATGACCGTTTTTGGTGTTGATTCATTTGGTTATCTAAATACATTATTTAATTCAGAAGATGTAGATAAAGATGAAATCACACCCCCTACTTTTAAGGAAATTAGTGGTGGGAATGCAATTAAAGAAGATTTAGGTTCTGGTGGTAGATGGGGAGAAGGTGGTAAATCTCTTACACTCATGGATGAAGAGCATATGTATTTGGTTTTGAAGCCTGGATATGAATTAACTGTAGTTGCCAAGGATTTAGAAAGCGGTAAAGAAAGCACAAAAAAATCAAGTTCCTCAATGCCTATCGTTCAAGTCGGAGGCATTAATAGCGTTGTGAGAGTTAAACAATTCAAAACACCTGAAGGAGATGTTTTTGATTACTCTACTATGCCAACACTATAGATAAGTTTATATAATACTCTCAATATCCAAAAATCGGGATTGATATGAGCCTTCCAGGATTGGTTAAAAGAGCCGATAGAATTGCTAAAGAATATATTAGTAAGTCTGATTGCCACACAGGTATGTATGCTGAAATTGTCAAGGGAGGTAGTGTGATTGCAAGAGGGTATAATAAAAGAAGGCTTAATGGTTCAGTTCATGCAGAAATTGATGCTTTGAAACAATTGGTTAGACAAAAAAGAGGTGCTGAAGGAGCCACCATCACGGTGATTAGATATTTGGCTGACGATTCGTTTGGTGCTTCCAAGCCTTGTGCAGATTGTATGGAGGCAATTAAGGAGGCTGGAATTAAAAGAATTAATTATTTTGATTATGATGGGAGTCTTTATATTCAAAGGATTTAAATAGTAAGAACGGCAAAAAAAACTTATGGTAAGAGATACTAATAAGGTATTGGATGAGGATGAAGTCAATTTACCATATGTAAAAGAAGTAGTTAAAGTTTTAACATCTACTAATTATAATGATACTATCTATAATAAAATAAATAAATTAGAAGAAATCTTCTATCAAAATAGAAGAATCTTTTTTGGATTCCCTGAAGATGGGAAACAAACATTTATCCACAGGCTAAGGGCAAGTTTAACTTCTAAATATTTCAACACCCCTACTTATCACAATTATTTTTACAAGGATGGTTCTAACAATAATTTCCCCAAAGGAAATAATTTAAATTTTGTAAGAAATTTTGGTAGAGGTTCCTTAAGTAATGAATTAGGTAATCCAGGCAGGGTAGTAGCCAATCAACCAGAACCTGATTATGATGAAGATGGAAGAAGGCATCCAATAAGGAGAAATACCCCAATCACTTGGTTTGTAGTTTTTATTGTTA
>CAACVD010000686.1_pt1 | contig 16400 bp, 24 predicted proteins | sample 2381771 | NCBI WGS metagenome assembly CAACVD01 (sample SAMEA5211965, study PRJEB30684) | marine metagenome | biome: Marine; feature: Epipelagic; material: Water | collected 2015-10-15 | depth 15 m | reverse complement strand
TAAAAGAACAAACTCCAGAGATTTGGAAAGCTGGAGGAAACATAAGAGGAAACGAAGCCTTTAAGCTGTGGGAAAGAGCAAAAGATGGAGATGACAGCCCTAGTGTTTTAGAGTGGATAAAAGAAAGAGAAGCTTGGATTGCTAGACACTTTGAAGATGGAAAGCAATTTGAAGGGGACACAGAGCCGAACTTATCGAACATCGGTGGTGTTGTAGCTCAAATGAAATGGGGAACGATTGGAGTTCTAGGAGAGCAAGGAATGAAGGATGTTATTTTAGAAATGACAAAAAAGCTAGAGGGTAAAAAAGAGGAAAAGCAGTTGAACGAAACTGTAATGAAAGCCCTTGAAAATAAAGTTGAAGAACACAACGAAAAAGTAAAAGATTTGGATGTTGCTTGGAATCCAAGAGTAACGCTTAACAAATTGGTTAAGGTTATGGAAAGAGGAATCGGAGCTTACAAAACGAATCCCCAAAGTGTTAGACCAAATGTAGGAAGTCCAGAGCAGTGGGGCTATGCTCGTACCAACTCTTTTCTTTTCGCACTTAAAAAAGGAAGATTTCAAGGCGGAAAACACGACACTGATTTACTTCCTCCAAATCATCCAGTTAGGGAGGAGATGGAAAAAAAACTTATTATAGTTATGGAAAAAGAAAACAGAGATTTAGTAGGTACAATGATAACAGATGGAATCGAGATGCCACTTTACACAACCATTGAAGAAGCAGAAGAAATAGCAAAAGAGATGGGAGGAGAAGGACACCACGAACACACTCTTGATGGTGTCACTTATTATATGCCATTTTCATCTCACGATGAAATAAAAGCTGCTATGGAAGCTGAGATGATGGAAGAAAACGATCACATCGAAGGACACGATGAAGAAGATGACAAGCCAATGGGCTATCGTTCAAACCCAAACAAAGAAATTAGAACTTTCAATGTTCAAGACTTAGAGCTTAGACAAGAAGGAGAGGATAATGTTGTTGTAGGTTATGGAAGCGTATTTAATACGCTATCAAACGAGCTTGGTGGCTTTAGAGAAATTATTGCTGAAGGTGCTTTTGATGGTCGCTTAGAGGATGATGTTCGTTTCTTAATCAATCACGATGGTTTGCCATTAGCTAGAACAACAAACGGAACGCTTCGCTTATCTACCGATGAAAGAGGTTTGAAATATGAAGCTAAGCTTGCAAACACTTCACTAGGTCGTGACTTAGTAGAGTTAATGAGAAACGGAACAATCAATCAAAGTTCTTTTGCTTTTGTTGTTGAGGATGATTCTTGGGAAATGAGAGACGGGATAAATGTCAGAACGATCAACAAAGTTTCTAGACTTTACGATGTTTCAGCTGTTACTTATCCAGCCTATGAAGAAGCATCTGTTGCTTTACGTTCTATGGAAGAATGGAAAAAGACAGAAGATGAAAAGGTTATGAAAGAGAACCTTGAAAAAGAGAAGGAAGAAAGAGAGAAGGAAGAAATGGATTTAACTAAACGCTCTCTAGCTGAGTTGCGTTTGTCAATCATAAATAAAAAAAGTAATTAATAAAACTGAAAAAAAAGATGAAAACATCTAAATTCTACACAGAGGAGAGAGCTTCAGTTGTTGAAAATATGGAGGCTATCATTGACTCAGCGAAAGTTGAAGGACGAGAGCTAACAGATTCAGAAACTAAAGAATTCGATTCTCTTAATGACAAAGCTAACTCTTTAGAGGGTATGGCTAAGCGTGCTGCATCATTTGAAGCACTACAAGCAAACAAAGTAAAAACAGCTGACAAAGTTGAGGACACTCCAAAAGAAGTTCGTGAGTATTCTTTCCAAGAAGCTATGAGTGCTGCTTACTCTGGTCGTTTGGAAGGTCTTGTTAAAGAGATGGACCAAGAGGCTAGAAACGAGGCTCGTTATACAGGACAATCGTTTAAAGGTATTGGAATTCCAGCATCTGTATTGACACGTGCTGCTGTTGCTACTTCTGCTGGAAACGCTACTGAGGTTATGGCTTGGACTGACCAACTTGAAGCTAATCTAGTATTAGCAGCTGCGGGCGGAAATTTTTACTCAGGAATCTCGAATATGAAATTCCCAGTATTTAGCGCAATCAACTCTGGTTTCGTTGCTGAAACTGGTGGCTCTGCTCCAAGTGCTGATGGTACTGCTACTAGCGTAACATTAAGCCCAAAGAAATGTATTTCTATTGTTAATGTTTCTGCTGAGGCTGTAACTCAAAACCCTTCTATCGAAGCTGCTTTGAGAAGAAATATGGCTGCTAGTGTTGCTGCACAATTAGAACTTGCTTTGTTAGGAGATGCTGATATATCAAATGCTCCTACATCTATTTTCTTAGATGCTGCAACTCAATCTGTTGCTGGTTCTGCTCCTACTATGGCAGAACTTTTGAATATGGAATCTACTTTATTAGGAAACGGAGTAAACTTACAAGGAGCTAGAATGGCGTGGTTATTAGACTCTGGTGCATTAGCTGAAGCAAAGAAACTTGCTCAAGTAGATAATGTATCTGCAGCTTATGATAACTCAGATAAGACTTTCTTAGGTTACTTTGCGTTTACATCTTCAAATGTTGGTGGAACTTCTGGTAGTGGAACTAACTATATGTTAGGGGACTTCTCAAAAGTTCATATTGCTCAGTTTGGTGGTTTGGATGTTATTTATGACATCTACACTAATGCTGGAACTGGTGAGCCTCGTTATGTTATCACTTCTCTTGTAGATGGTGATGCTGTACAAAATGATACTGCTTTCGTTAAGATTGCAAATGCATAATTGATTTGATAATTGGAGGAGGGTTTTGGCTCTCCTCCATTTTTACCAACAAAAGATATGATTACTAACACAGATTTAGGTATTGCAGTAACGACAGGATATGGAAAGTTGAGGTTGAAAACAGCTCCAACACTAACTCCAGTATCTGTTGCAGAAGCGAAAACACATTTGCGAATTGATAGTTCATTCACTGCTGATGACACTTATATTGAAACGCTTATTAGTGTAGCTACTTTAGCTGCTGAAAATTACACAAATCTGGCTATAATGCAGCAGTCTTGGTATTTGTTTATAGATGCTTTTCCAGATTATTTCTATTTATTAAAAGGTTCGCTTAATGATGCAGAGGTGAATTCAATTAATTATTCGGATCAAGACAATGTTAATCAAACTTTACACGCTTCAAATTATTTTATTGATGGCAATATAAAACCAGCTAGAATCTACTTTGCTCCAGATGCAACTATCCCAAGCACTTACGATAAACCAAATGCGGTAAGTGTAGATTTTACTCTTGGTTTTACTGCTGCTAGTCAAGTTCCAGCACCTATCAAACAAGCTGTTCTTTTAATGGTTGGTACTTACTACGAAACAAGACAAACGGTTAGCGATAGAACTTATAAAGAGATACCACAATCGGCAGAATTTTTATTGATGCCTTACAGAGTGCAAGGATAATGAACATAGGCAAACTAGATAGATTGGTGGTAATAAAACAAGCTACATTCACTCAGGATGCTTATGGTGAAAACATTGCAAGCAACTCAACTCTCGCTTCTGTTTATGCAAGGTTTGAATTTGAAAAGGGGAAGGTAGGATATGAAGCAGATACATTTATTGGAACTGCTCCAGCAAAGATGACAATTCGTTATCGTTCAGACATACAAGTTTCTCCGAAGCATTATATAGAATACAACTCAAAAGATTGGTTCATCCGATCTGTTGAGGAGATAGGAAGGAAAGAAGGATTGATTTTAAGAGTAGAAGAAAAAACAACTGACTAATGGTAGAGCTTAAAGTTGATGAAAAAGAATTGCGCCAGATCCAAAAGGACTTGGATAAACTTCTTCCATTCGATAGAGGTACTAAAACTATCGTTCGACAAGCTATGCGAAAAGCACTAAAACCATCTGTCAAAAAATTAAAAGGATATTTGAAAGACCACAGAGATAGTGGTGATTTGTATAAGTCAATTGGACTTTTCAATGTAAAAACAGCTAAAAGCAAAGCCCCTATTGTAGGAGTTGGTCCAAGAAAAACATCCACAGGAAAGCAAAACAGTAAACTTCCGACAGGATATATGTACTACATCGAGTATGGAAAAGATGGAAAAGCTGGAGAGAGATATTTAGATAAAACTTTGAAAGAAACTGGTCAACAAGTTGCAAATTCAATCATTCCAAGTTTGAGAGGTATTATTGATAGAAGATTTAAAAAGAAAGGATTATAATGGATATAGGAAAAGCAATAAGTTCTATTTTAAGAAACACTGCTGGAGTTTCGAACTATGTTGGTTCTAGGATATTTCCTCAAAAGATACCATTTGGAGAAACTATGCCAGCAATTACTTATTTTATAATTGACACTACTCCAAACAATACAAAGAACGGTGTTTCTACTTACGACTATGTAAGATGTCAGATTACCTCTTTTGGTACTACTTACGCTCAAGCTCAAGATTTATCTGTCGAGGTAAGGGGGGCTTTAGATTATAAGACAGGAACAATTGAAGGAGTTCAGATAGATAAATGCTTTTTTGAAGATGCCAACGATGTTTACGATGATAAATTTGGAGATGATGGGATTCACTATGTAGCTATGGATTTCAGATTTAACATAAATAGATAAGATATGTATAAAGTAAAAATAAAAAAAGACATCGAGTGTAGAGGAATCGAATATAAAAAAGGAGAAACTTATGAAGTTCCTAGAACTGTTCGAAACTTTCTAAACTTTAACGATGCAATAGACACAACGAAAAAGAAATCTAAAAAGAAGGACACCCCTTCGGATTTAGACATTAGCTAATATTAATAACTAAAAAAAAAAGAAAATGGCTATTTTTAACGGAACGGATTTAATCCTTACAGTTAGTCCTTCTAGTGGGGGTTCTAACGCAAAATTAATGCACGCTACAAGCTGCTCTTTGTCAATGAATGTAGATGCAATCGACACATCAACAAAAGACTCTGGAGGTTTCAGAGATATTATAGGAGGACAAAAGTCTTTCTCTCTTTCTGCTGATGGCTTAATGGACTTCGCTGGTGTTGCTGCTGACACAGAGCCAGATGAATTGTTTACTCAAATGATGGCAAGAACTTCTGTAACTTTTGTTTTCGGCTTGGCTTCTCCAGCTTCAGGCGATTACACTTACAGTGGCTCTGGTTTTATCACTTCTCTAGAAATGACTGGCGGTGTTGAAGATGCTCCTACTTATTCAGTATCAATTGAAGGAACTGGAACATTAACACAAAACTCTATTTAATTTATTTCGTTGGTGGGGATGGGCTTCGGCTCTCCTCACTAACTTAACTTTTAATACCAACGAAAAATGTTTGAAGTAGTAATACTTAACGGAAATGATTATCCGATTAGATTCGGAATGAACGCTCTTAGAATTTATTGTAAAAGAACAAGTACAAGTTTGCAAGACCTTGACAAGTTAGGTCAAGACATATCCCTTGATGATGCGTGCCAGCTTATCCTTGCTGGATTGCAGGATGGTGCTAGAGTAGCTGGAAAAGATTTTGACTTGACAATTGAGGACATTGCAGATATTTTGGATGAGGACTTCGAAGCACTACAAAAGTGTTTTGATGTGTTCGGAGAACAGTTTTCTGCAAAATTCAAAGATGAGGGAAACGAGAAAGAGGAGAAAAAAACTCCTCAAAAGAAAAAATAGATTGGGATGATTTGGAAGCCATTGCTTATGGTTTTGGCTTACTACCAAAAGAATTTTGGAGCTTAACATTTCACGAATTCTTTCTATTACAGAGAGGTCGTAATGAACAGCTTGAAATGAAAGAAAGGTTTGAATGGGAAAGGACACGATGGTTGGCTTGTTTGATTTTACAGCCACATAAAAAGAAAAATTCCAAGCTCAATCCGACCGATTTGGTGAGGTTTGAATGGGAAAAAAAAGAGGAGAAAATGGAACTCGAAAAACGCAAAAAAGCTGCTGAATATGCGGTTAAAAAGTACAAAATCGAGACTCCACAAAACAACGAAAATGACTAAAAACCCTTATCTAGTAAATTTGCCCTAATAAAAGAACTAAACTTTTTAGGGTACATATACGACAGAGGGGTGTTAATTGCTTAAATGCGTTAAAACAACGCTTAAAACGAACGCTAAAAAACAGTTAAAATGGCTGGAAAAAGACTATCTGTTGCGCTTACTTTGAACGATAAACAGTTCCAAAGTGGACTTAGAAAGGCAACCAAATCAATGACTAAGTTTGGGAAGTCAATGCAGCGAACAGGTCAAACTTTGTCTAAGTCCTTAACGCTTCCAATAGCTGCGCTTGGTGTTGCTTCTGTAAAAGCTTTTGATGAACAATCTAAAGCAGTAGCGCAAGTCGAAGCTGGTTTGAGGTCAACGGGAGAGTCTGCTGGATTCACATCTGAACAGCTCCAAAAAATGGCTGCTGACTTACAAACAAAAACCTTGTTTGGTGATGAAGATATATTACAAAATGCAACTGCTCAACTTCTAACTTTCACAAATATAGTTGGAGAACAATTTGAAAAAACTCAAATTGCAGCAACAAACTTAGCACAAAAATCGTTTCGAGGAGATTTAAAATCTGCATCTATTGCATTAGGTAAAGCATTAAATGACCCAGTCGCAAATTTAGGTGCTTTAGGTCGAGCTGGTATTCAATTTAGTGATGAGCAAGAAGCACTCATAAAAAGTCTCATTGAAACAAATAGACTCGCAGATGCTCAAAATATAATCCTTCAAGAACTTGAAACGCAATTCGGAGGGGCTGCTGAAGCGGCTGCAAAAGCTGGACTTGGACCATTTCAACAATTGCAAAATGAATTAAGTGATGTATCAGAGGAGTTTGGGAAACTGATTGTAGAAAACATTGAACCACTCAAAACTGCGCTTCAAGGTCTTACTGAAAACCTTAGAAGTTTAAGCACAGAACAAAAACAGACAATTATCAAAATAGCTGGAATCACTGCTGTTGTTGGTCCTTTGCTACTCATTTTAGGGAAACTAGTAACATCAATAACTTCTGTCGGTAAAGCATTGATTTTTTTAGCTGCAAATCCTATGATTTTATTTGCAACTTCAATTGCAACTCTAGTCGGATTGCTAGGGTTTGCAATTTTAGATATGGAGGGTTTTATCAAAACAGCTCTTAATTTGGGAAAAATAGGTCGTTTGACTGCAAAGGCAATCATAATGTTTGCCGAAGCAACTGGGTTAATGAGTAAGCCAGAAGCACTTGCTGCAATTGCTACAATTGATGGAATGAGTAAAGAGCAAGAAAAACTTGCTAACTCAATGGAAGGCACAACAGATAATATTGAAGAACAAAAAAAAGCTGTTGACAAACTAATTGAATCAATGGGAAAAATGCCAACCCCTTCTACTGGTGGTGGTATGCAATCGACAGGAATTTTAAATTTTGAGCCAAAAGCTGCTGAACCTGTTCCACTTTCGGAGGATGCTTTAGATACTACTCCATTAGAATCTTATTCTGCTGGATTAACAGACTTACAGATTAAAATGCAAGATACAGCAAACTCTTTTGAAAGAGCTTTTCACTCAATGGCAGTCAGTGCAGATGCTTCTTTTGGAGATATGGCTGCTGCTGCTGGAAATGCTGCAAGACAAATTATTAAAACTCAAATTGCGGAAGCGACAGCCACTTATGCTGCTAAGGTTTTTTCAAGTGTACCTTTTCCGTTTAACTTAGCTTTAGCTGCTGCTGCTGGAAGTGTTGTTGGTAGTTTATTCAACAAAATTATTCCTCCGTTTGCCGAGGGTGGTATGGTAAGCGGAGCAACTTTAGCAATGGTAGGTGAAGGACCAGGAACAAGCGCAGTCAATCCAGAGGTGATTGCACCGCTCGACAAACTACAAGGAATGATAGGGAACGCTGGTGGTCAAGTTGAGGTTGTGGGTAAAATAAGCGGCTCTGATATATTACTAGCAAGCGACAGAGCTAGAGGAAACAGAAACAGAACAAGAGGCTACTAATGGCACTAAGAAGAACAGCAGAATTTCAAAACGATCAAGGGATTTATTACAAGTTAGAGATTTACGACAGCTTAACTGGTAGCCCTTCTGCTTTGACTTTACAGCTTGGAGCAAGTGGATTCCAACTTAATTACGAAGCCAAAGACAGGACACGCTTTTCAGGTGTTATAGCTTCAAATGTGAAGTTTGATGTAATACCAAGAGATAGCACTGAACAGGCTGTTATTGATGATATTTCTGGAGCTGCTTATGGTAGGTTTCAACTAAAGATTCTAAAGTCTAGCGATGGAACAAACTTCAATAATTATTGGGTGGGAAATATTTTAACTGATGTAAGTTCAAGGCAAAACTTATCATTCTTTGCTGGAACACAACAAACAATCACTGCAACAGATGGAATTGCTGAGTTAGTTGATGTTAATTGGACAACAGGAAATACTTATGCTGATGGAACTACATACAGATTTCTACAAGTTATTTTAAATATATTAAGAGATACAGCTATCCTTAATACTTCACAATACTTTGGAGCAACTGATAACTTTTTACAAACTCAAGTAAATTGGTACACAGGTCAAATGCCAACGCCAGCAGCAGACAAAGATCCTCTTTTCTTTTCTGGAATAAAACCAACAGCTTTAAAAAAAGCAGAAAACAATGAATTTGTTCCTATTGATGCTTTTGATGCTTTAGATAGGATTATGAAATGTTGGGGTGCTAGATTAATGCTTTCAGATGGAATGTGGAGAGTAATACAGCCGAATGGATATTCAGATACAAACTTTGAAAGAACTTATAGAAAAGGAAATACAACAGTAATTTCTAGCAGTGCTGTTCAACTAAAGACAAATGCTGGTGTTGTTTTAGGAGGAGGTACATTTGACAGTCTACATCCAGTCCAAAAAATTGAGATGTATTACGATCTTCTTTATGACTTGCAGCTTTTACAATTTAGCATTCCTTTGTGGATGACTAAAGTAGGACCAGCACTACAGAAAACAAGCCCCCCAACAACAACAGTCTATGGTGGTACTGCCTTAGTTGGAGGACTAACATTTTCTCAATCTTTAGGACAAATTTCTGCTCAAACAAATGCTAGTCTTGAATGGAATCTATTGTTTAGACCTGAGCTTGTTTATTATGATGGGCAATATTTAACAAACTCAACTGCTTTGTCAGCTTCTTCTAGTGCTTTTAATCTTAGCAGAACCGCATCAGGCGTTTCTTCAGTTGCTGATTTAAAATGCCAACTTCTTGTAAAATTAAGACTTGTTGGGGATAGTGGAACTACATATTATTTATATATGACTGAAGGTACAAATGGAACTGCTAAAGAATGGACTACTAGCGCAACAGCCATTGGTTTCCCTACTATATTTTCTGGCAACAATTATGGAGATTTTTTTAACGCTCCAGCAGCACCAAATCCAAGAAGTGGATCTACTGTTGGAGGCACACATCCAGCAATCCCAGAATCTGGAGAATTGTTTATTGAAGGTTTTTGTCGTTTCAGATGGGATAGCAATAACTTTGTTGCAGCACACGAAATAAGCACTACAAATCAACTATTCCCAAATCAAACCGGTTCTGTAATTAAGGGACTAGCTATGGGAATGGAGAAGCCAGATGGAAACATATATTATTTAAGATATTTGGTGGGTGGCTCAACAACAACTCAACAACTTATTAGCGCAGAACAGGGTACATCAATTTCAAATGTTATTCTTGAACTAGATCCTGTTAACTTAGGAAGCGGTCCAACTGCTCAAACACCAACTAGAATAATTACTTTTGATGCTGCTGGAACTGGAGATGATGGAACGGATGTTACTTGGCAAGTGTATCAGGAAACGACTGGAGATGGAACAACAGGCAGCATCACAAAAATACTGTGTAAAGAGATACTGGCTGGAAGAAAATCTGGTATTGATGTTTATAATGGTTCACTACAAACAGACACCTCAACTAATTACGAATATCATTTGGCTTTTGATAACATTTCTGGCTCTAGAGTTTATGTTCCTAATGAAATGACTTATAATGCAAATGAAGCAATTTGGGATGGTCAATGGATAGAAACTGATTTGGATGCTAGTGGTCAAGGATATTCTTTAACAGATATATTAGCTGATGAAAATCAGAACGCAGTATTAACAACAGAATGGTAAAATGAGAGCTTCTACTTACAATCAAACTCTAGTCAATACTTCTTTAACTGTTGTAACAGCACAATCTAGCGGTACATCAAGTCAAACATCTTTGACTGTTAAAGCAGGAACTAAAACAGTTGCTAAAAGTGGCGAAAAAGTTATTTTATTTAGTAAGTTTTCAAACACTATGTATGAGCTAACTTTGACTGCTGACTTGGGAAAAACTACAACTTGTAGCTTTAGTTCTATAGATTTTGATGATTTTGTTGCAGAAGGAAGTGTTTTATTAATGCCTCAAGAGGGAATGTTTGACAAGGTAAATAATACTGACTTATACTTTCAACAATCATTGTATTTGACAACTGGTACAAATGGAAATGACTATCTATCTGCTTTTGGTACTTCTACATTTTCAGTGAATAGTGGAACAGATTTAGCAGATGGAAACTCAAAACCAAATAGGTGGGCTTCACAATTTTCTATTTTTGTTGCTCCTTTTGCTTGTACTATTAAAAAAATCAAAGGATGGGCTACTACCGATAGTGGTCTTGGAGATGATGCTGTTATTTCAATTTGGACCGCAACTCCAAACGCTGGAACAACAACAAATTTAACAATTGATTTAGTTCATTCTTTTACTATTACAAGTAGAAATAATCAAAACCACCTTTTCGATCTAGAACAAGATACTTCGGCTGTTGCAAACGCACAGCTAGCAGAGGGTGACATTGTATTTGTTAGTATTAGAAGAACAGGTAGTAAAAATAGTGGTGTCGAATATTATGCAGACCTAGGATTCACAGTAGAAATGTTTAAACAACCAATATAATGAAAACACTTTTAAAAGAGTGCAGTGATGTACTTACATTGAATATAACAACTTTAGCAATTTCATTCACTGATGTTGAAATGCTTTTAAAAATTGTGCTTTTGCTTTTGTCTATTATATATACAGCAGACAAATTAATTAAAAACCAAAAAAACAAATAAGATGAAAAATTTAATTTGCAAAACAATATATTATTTGACTTTTAAAAAAGTTTGTGTTGGTATCTGTAAAAACTGCAAAAAATAATGGAGGAGATATTGCAATTAATAGAACGCTACGGACTGACTCTGATTTTATTGCTTGGGAGCTTATATGCTTTGTATAAGTTTTTTGTTTTTAGTATTTACGAAGTTAAGGGAGAGTTCTCAAAACATCACGAAAACGCTGCTAAGGATATGCAATATGTTAAAAGCAAAATTGATACTATCCTAGAGTTTATCAAAAAAAATAGTTGAAATGGCAAAAGGAATAAGCTTCACTCATCGTGAAAAACCCAAAAAGAAAAGAAAAGGAATCCACTCCAAAAATAAAAGCCGAACCAAAGGTTGTAAGCAATACGAAAAAAGATACAACGGTCAGGGCAAATAATATAATTGTTATTTGGTGCTAATGGAATTAATTGTTTTAAGAATATCAAGTCAAGCTGATTCTACAAGTGGACTGCTGTTTGAGAAAACAGATTTAGGATTGAATTTTCTTTGTTATACCTTAGAAGATGAAAGAAGGGCTTTAAAGGTTAAAGGAGAAACAAGAGTTGCTGAAGGAGTTTATAATATAGAGTTCAGAAAAGAAGGGGGGTTCAATAAAAGATATTTTAAAAAATATCCTTCTTTTCACAAAGGTATGCTTCAAGTTATGGATGTTCCCAACTTTGAATATATATTGATTCATCAAGGAAATACAGATGAACACACTGCTGGCTGTCTTTTGGTTGGCGATAGTCAAGAGAATAACATTATAATAAAAGATGGATTCATTGGCAAATCTGCAAACGCTTACAAAAGAATTTATCCCTTAATAGCAAAACAACTAGAACTCGGAAACGAGGTAACAATACAATACAAAGACTATGCTTAACAATTTACTCGGTGGCTTATTCACCACACTATCAAAACAAGCATCAACAATTATTGATGAAACAGTTACCACAAAAGAGGAAAAGTGGAAACTGAAAAACGAATTTCACAAAATACTTATTGAAAGCGAAAAGTCAGCTCAACAAGAGGTCACAAAACGCTGGGAAGCTGATTCAAAAGCTGGATGGCTACCAGCAAACATCAGACCACTTACATTGATATTTTTGACTGTTATGTTTGTTATAATGTCATTGTTTGATGGGAATGTTGGAAATTTTACTATTGATGATGCTTACAAACCTATCTATCAAACCCTTTTAATCACTGTTTACGGAGCTTACTTTGCTGGTCGTTCGATTGAGAAAGTAAAAAAGAAACAATGAAAAATCAAAAACGATACCGTTTAAGTGAAGATGAATGGAGATTAATTGATGATTATAGACAAGACAAAGAAAATAAAGCACTATTAGAAGAGGAATGTAATGCAGCTGGAATTGATGTCGGATCAGTTCATCATTATTGGTACAAGAGCAAACGCTTTTCAATCTTTGCCAAACCAAATGAGTTCTCAAGAGATGAATTTTTAAAAAGCATTGAGGACTTAATATCTAAATATTCACCATCTTATCCATCAATTGACTATCCAAAACGCAAAGAAGGACATCTCTTAGTGATAAATCCAGCAGATGTTCACATTGGTAAATATGCCGATGCTTTAGAAACTGGAAATACTTACGATGTCAAAACAGCTAGAAAACGCATTTTAGATGGTGTTAGAGGTATTATCTCTAAGTCAGATGGTTTCACTATTGAAAAGGTCTTATTTTGCATAGGAAACGATATTTTGCACACGGATAATATTCACGGAACAACTTCTAGAGGAACTCCACAGAATACTGATGGCAAATGGTATAGACACTTCACAACAGCACTTGAAGTTTATGTTGAATGTGTCGAAATGCTTATGAACATAGCACCTGTTGATTGTGTTCACTCAATGAGTAACCACGACTATATGAGTGGATTCCATTTAGCACACGCTTTGAAATCTTGGTTTCGAAATACTAATTCAATAAGCGTTGATGATTCTCCAATACATCGAAAATATTATGTTTACGGTAACACATTGATTGGACTTACTCACGGAGATGGGGCAAAATCAAACAATCTCGCTTTGCATATGGCTCAAGAAAAACCAGAACTTTGGGCAAAGACTAAACACCGATACTGGTATTTACACCACATACACCATAAGCAACGATTCAAGTACTTAACGAGTTTTGATGATATTGGAGTAACACTTGAGTTTTTAAGAAGCCCTAGTGGAACGGATGCGTGGCACTATCAAAAGGGTTATACTGGAAGCCCTAAAGCTGTTGAAGGTTTTATACACTCAAAAGAAAATGGTCAGATTGCGCATTTAACTCATATTTTTTAATACATTTGCGCTGTTTTTGGTAAATTAATAAATTTTTCATTGTATTTGTTAAGGATTTGGGGCTTTTTAGCCCCTTTTTCTTTTTTATTTTTATAGTTATTAACAGCCCCCCTTATCTAGTATTGTTAATTATTTTATAATTTATTCAACTTTTTTTTGTTGAAAGTGTTGTGTAATTGGTTGTGAGTGCATATATTTGTTAAAACTATAAAAAACAAAACAATGACAAACGATTTAATCAACAGCTTATTCTTTAATCCTAAAGAGGAGCTAAAAACAAGAGTTCTTAATGCTGATATGGTAGAAGCTACAATCAATCAGCTAATCGCAGAACTTAAAGAACAAGAGATTCGAAACACTGAGCTAATTAAAGTTTATGAGCAAGAAAAAGACTTTGCTGACTTAGCACTAACTCAAGGAGTAAACAAAGGACTACAAATAGCTATTTTAAACTTGCGTAAATTGAACGCAGATATACTTTGGAAACAAATAAATATAAACACGAATGAAAACGATTAAAAACTTTTTATGGAACAACGCTGGAGCAATATTTTGCTACTTAGTGTCAGCTTTAGTTTTTTTAGGAATTATAGCTATGAATGTATTAGGAATTATAAATATTAAAATGTAATGAAAAAGAGAGTTTTAAATGTAACACCTCAAGGAGATTTTGAAAGTCAATATGGACATTTTTATAAATGGGAAATAGAGTTTGAGGATATGAAAGCAGAATATCTAAGCAAGTCTGAAAATCAAAACAAGTTTGTTGCTGGTCAAGAAATTGATGTAGAAATTACACAAAGGGAATATAACGGTAAAAAAATCAACAAAGTAAAACCCGTTTCCAATTTTCAAGGCACACAAAGACAAGCTCCTAAAAGTGGCAACAGAGATGAGCTTATTGTTAAACAAAACGCTCTCACAAACGCTTGTAATGTGATTGGAGAAGCTGATGTTGCAAAGATTATTGAAGTCGCTGAGGTGTTCTCTAATTGGGTTCTAAAAGGTGAAAAGCCAACCTCAACAGCAAAAAATGATCTACCGTTCTAATGAATAAAAAAGACACATATATAACAGAGGAGGGGCTGGAGTTTGAGTTTACAGTTTGGGAGGACTCTGGAGATTATGATACTCCAGCTTATTACTCTGTTGAGATTGACAAAATAAATTATCAAGACACTGATGTTACAGATTTACTTTTCAATATTGCTGATGAGTATGTTTCAAACATTAAAATAAAAATAGAAGAAAAGTTTTAAGAAAATGAACGAAAAACTACAAACAATACAAGATGAAATAAAAAAAATAAAGTTTATAGCAGAAGAACTCGCTGATATTCCTTATGGTTCAATTGACCAAAGTTCAAGAAAAAGAATGCACGCACTTGCAAGAACTGCTGCTGCTGCTTTTGTAACTTGCGAAATTGGATTGAATTACGACCAAGCAAAATATTATTTTAAAAGACACAGGACTTCTTTTTATCACTACAATAAGAAGCATTTATCTTATATGGAAAATCCAAAGATTTATCCAGAATATTACGAATTTTATACAAAACTAAGAGATTTGTATTTAAATAATGAAGAAAATATTTTTAAATCTAAAAGAACTTACGACTTTTACCAAGAGATAGAAAAAGCACGACAGCAACAAAATGCTATTGAAAGAAGATTGAAAAAACTTAATGAAGAAGCAAAACTTTTGGGATTGTGAAAAAGATTCTAGTCAAAAAAAGCAGCAATTTTACCACAATCAACAATGAGTTCATCTTCAATAAAGATATGAGCTTAAAAGCAAAGGGACTTCTTTGTCATTTGTTAGCACTTCCAGAATCTTGGGATTTGTATGTAGAAGAAGTTGAAAAGTGGCACAAAGACAAAAAAGATTCAATTTATAGTGGATTCAAGGAATTGATGAATCTTGGCTATGTGCAAAGAATACAAAAAAGAGAAGCTGGAAAGTTTAAGGGTTTTGATTATATAGTATTTGAAAAACCGAAAATGGAAAAACCGAAAACGGATACTTCGGAAACGGAAAATCCGCATCTATTAAATACTGATATTAAATTAAATACTGATATAATTAAAAAAGAGGTGTTTGATTTTGAAGAATTAGAAGAATTGAATGTTGAGATTTGGAAAAAGTGGAGAGCGTATAGAAAAGAAACATTTCGATTGACTTACAAACCAATAGGAGAAAAGGCTGCAATCGGAAAGCTGATGAGACTTTCTCAAGGATGCCACGAAGTCCAAGAGCAAATCATTCAGCAATCAATTGAAAACGGATGGAAAGGGATTTTTGACCTTAAAGAACAAAAACAATCAAAAACTAAGAGCGCACTTGACAACTGGAAGAAAGCTCGTAATATTATAAACAATGGATAAAAAACAACAAATCTGGTATCGTTGGAAGAACGAACTTCCTAAACTTAAAGAAGAAGCTGTTGACATACTTTCCAAAACTTACTTAGAAATAGGACAGAAGCCAAGTGTTGAGGACATTGTGACAATGGCAAACATTCTAGTCGATGACTTAGCCAATAACACACAATTTAGCACGATGACAATGGATGATGTTTCTAGGGGTTTTAGAGAGGGTGTAAGATCTGGAGATGAAGCAAGTGTCTTTCTAAATGTGAGGACTTGGAATATATGGTTAAGAAAAGAAAAGAAAAAGGTTGCAAAAAAAGTAATTGAATTTCATAAACAACAGGAAATCGAATACATCGAAAACGCTCGTTTGATGGGCGGAACTATTAACAAAGCAAAACTATTAAAATGAAAAGATTGACAGCACTTACAAAACCAAAAGGAATTTTTTTAATAACTAAACCTAAATAAAATGAAAAAGGGACAATTGAAACTGGAAACAGTTAGGATTTTAGAAACTCTATGTAAACATATAA
>CAACVD010000683.1_pt1 | contig 16414 bp, 6 predicted proteins | sample 2381771 | NCBI WGS metagenome assembly CAACVD01 (sample SAMEA5211965, study PRJEB30684) | marine metagenome | biome: Marine; feature: Epipelagic; material: Water | collected 2015-10-15 | depth 15 m | reverse complement strand
AGCACTTGTTATTGATGCTTGAGTACCACCTGTAACTGTTGCAGCCGTACCACTAACATTACCTGTAAATGCACCTTCAATTGTTCCCGCCTTGAAGTTAGCATAAGAAGAACCTTGTTTAAGTTCCATCTTAGTTCCTGATGCTAACCATTGTAATGTTACATCATCACCACTTCCCCCTTCAATTGTGAAACCTGCACCATCAACAGGGGCAGATGTACTGTTTCCTTTATCCAATACTATGTTATGGTCGTCTAAAGCAACTGTTGTTGAATTAACTGTTGTTGTAGTTCCATCTACTTGCAATGTTCCCCTAATAACAACAGTAGTATCATCATCTGCATCTCCGATATAAACAGTATCAGTACTTGTAAAGTCGGCTAATCTTGCCTTCAAGTTCGCTACATTCACATTAACATCAGTATTGGCTATTGTTGTATCAGTAGAAGCAATAGTTATGTTGTTAGCATCAGTATGTGTTAATGTAATATTAGAACCCGCTACAAACTTAATATCTTGAGTACCTGAACCTGCACCACTTTCTGTTAATCTTAATAATATATCATTAGAAGAATCTACAAAAGATGTAGCGTATTCATTTTGTGTATTAGTATCGGTATTTGTTACTGTATTAGCAATTGTAATAACACCATCTGATGTGGCAGTAGTAGTTATTCCTGTACCTGCTGCTATTGTTAATGTGTCTCCTTCTGTTATTGTTGAGTTAGTTCCCGCAGTTGTAGCAGTAACAGTAAAACCATCACCCATATCTACTGTATTAGTAAATGAAGTAATATACCCTGCACCATTAGTTAATTGATTATTATTGGTTGGTATTGTTGTAGAGTTAAAAGCATTAGAACCAAATATCTCAGATGATAGTTTTCTCTTTTGAGTTCCACCATCAAGAACAATAAACTCATCTGCCGCATTATCCCAAGATTGGGTCATATCTGCAAGGTCACCTAAAGCAAGAGATAAATTACCCGAACCTGTAACAGTTCCACTTAACCCTGTATTAGTTCCTACTGATGTAACTGTTCCTGCATTTGTAGTATAATTATAATCCTCAATCCTATTCTTTATTGCAAGAGCAGTCATTAAATGGTCGTCAGCGTCAGAAGCCTCAGAAGTAATGTCAATATCATCAACTGCATGACCACCTAATGTAATAGAACCTGCTGTTGTAAAACCTCCGGCAGTTATTGTTCCTGTTGTAGAATCATTAGCATCATTCTTCAAGAAAGCATCATCAACATTGAAAGTTGTACCGCTTAATGATATGTTAGTACCTGCTGTGTAGGTTGTATTGGTATTTGCTGAACTTAAAGTAATTGTATCATTACTTGTAGTAATTGTCATTCCACCACTAGCAGCAAGGGTTAATGTATCTGTTGTTGTATCTGCTACTACATCGGTTTGACCACTTACTGAAATTGTCTTAAATGAAAATTCATTTGCTTCACCACTTGAACCTGTTTGAACATATCTTCCATCTAAATCTACGGTTACTGTACTAGTATCACTACCTGCTCTTGTTAAAGTCAATACTCCTGTACCTGTGTTAAATGCAGCAGAATTAACATACCTATCAGTATCAGTATCAGTATAATTATTTGCATGAATTACTTTAGAAGCACTTGTTTGGTCGCTAGCCCAATCTATTATTTCATCATCTGAAATACCTAAATCACTTCTTACTTCTGCTGCTGTTCTACCTTCAATAGATGTACCATCAACTCTTAAGAAATCATTATCGGCTACATTAGAATTAGCGACTAATACATTTCCATTTGATATTCCTGATGCTAATCCTTTTACAAATGCAAGATTAGTTACTTCTGAATCCATCAATGCACCTGCTGCTGTAACATTTGCTGTGTCTGTAACATCAGCACTACTCTCAACAGAATCCAATTTAGTTTCTTGAGCATCTGTCATTAATCTTTTATTAGTTGCATCTGTAAAATTAGTAGTTGTAAATGTAGGTGTTGCCCCACTAATAACAGATTGGTCTAATGCTTTAACATGAGCAATTGCTGTTAATTCGCTATCCATTAATGCACCTGCTGCTGTTACACTACTTGCATTAATTGTATTTGCAGTAGCATTCGCTTCTCCGGCAGGGAAACCTATTGACTCCCATTCTCCTGATGTAACTTGGTCAGCAGTTGCAGAAGCCGCAATATACATTCTATTGCTATCATCAGAATCAAACCATAAATCACCAACAGTTTTAGCAGTTGGAATACTTGCTTGGAAGAATAATTTACCAGTTGTAGCACCATCTTCAGGTAAAGTTGAAGCAAATAATTTACCTCCACCAACTACATGTGAAGAAGCAATACTAGCATTCTTTACATCAGCATCACCTAATGTTGTAGAACCATCTGCTGCTTTAAGGTTAGTACCTAGTCTAGCACCAACAGTAGCATTATCAGAAGGTTTAGTGCTATTAGCATCTTGAATTTCATCATACTCTGTTTTTCTATTATCAAATACAACATCAACAGGAGAACCTGCTGTATCTTGAATAGTTGTTGTATTAGAACCATCATTAACTTCTAATTTACCTGTTGAAGTATTTACTCTAATTGCTAAGTTATTCGATAATGCCCTACCTGCTATTGTTCTAGTTGTAGGTACTTTAGCCGCCAAATCAGTTGCTAAATTTGTAACTTTAGATTGTGCTAATGTTGGAATAGCGGCTGCACTAAATGTAGACGAATCAATAGATGGGTCTACTTTACTTGGTGGCAATGAAGGAATTAAACCATGACCTACCGCAGCCATTAATTGAGTAAGAGTAATTTTTTTAGTAGTGCTATCTGTTGCATCTGTAAATGCTAAATGGTCAGCAGTAAGGTGTATTCCTGATTCAGCACCTAATCCTGCTATTAAATCAGTAGTTGCTATGTTAGTATTGGTATCAGTAACAGAATTAGTAATTGTTACTGCACCTGCATTTTCAGAAATAGTAATACCAGTTCCGGCAGTAAACGCTAATGTTTCTGATGCCCCTAATGTATTCCCACCTGCTGTTACTGTTCTAGCAGAACTAGCAGTAGTGGCTAATGTAACATAACTAGAACCATTATAATATTGTAAATTAGTACTACTACTATTTCCATACCTTAATGTTCCGGCAGTTGTTGAAGAAGAATCTCCTATTGTAAGACCATTAGCAAGACTAACATTTTTACTTGAATCAATTGTCAATGCTGCATTTTCAGAACGGAATACATTTTGATTATTATTAGTTAAGAAAGTATCATCATAGTTTTTACCATCATAAACCCCGATTGTAAAACTATCTGTTCCCACACCACTAGAATTAAATTGTTTACCAATACCCCAAGCAAAATCATTACTAGCATTTGTATCATCATCATGGTTAATTACTAAACCCGCACGATGTTGTGCGTGTTGAGTTTCTATTGAATACACACCACCTACACCATGTTGGTCAGCATCACTAGAATAAGAACTTTCAATAGCACTATCTACAATTAATCTTGATTCAGCATATCTACTCCCATACCCTTCAAATACTGGATTTCTAGTAACTGCTGAACCCTGTCCCCCACTACCATCATTTAGATTACCAGTAAAATATGAACCAATTAACCCTGAAGTACCATTACCTGAAAGAACCCTAGTAGCAGTTTTTATATTACCCCCTGCATTTATTGAAGTACCTGCTGTTATTCCATACTGAGATTGTAAACTACCACTATACAAATTATTAGTGCTAGGATTATAACTTAAATTGCCCGTTGAACCATCTTGAAATAATCCGCCACCACTTTCAAAGATTAAATCATATGCTACATTATCTGCTTTAGTTCCAATAGAAGGATTACCTACTAAATTACCAATAAAAGAAGTTGCTTCAATACTCTTATTCGCAACAAACTTAGTACCTGAATCTGAATAAGTAAATGTAGCATCTGCACCATCTATATTTAATCCCGCACCATCAGCAGCAGCAGAATTAGCAGAACCACTTGCGATTGTAATGGTATGGTCAACCACATCTAAATCATTAACACTTGTAGAATTAATATCTCCTGTAATATTCAAATCACCTGTAACTGCTAAATCACCTCCAACAGAAACACCACCTGTAAATGTAGCAGTATCATCACTTTGGTTTCCTATTGTAAAATTACCACCTAAATCTGAATTTAACAATCCAATTATTTCTACTGCTGTTTGGTCTGCTGTTGCCCCTGCTTCTGAACTACCTAAGAAAGTTAACACTTGTGCTTGAGTCAATTCTTCAATTGCACCATCAGCACCGGAAACTCTTCCAAGTATTCTTTCATCAGCAGAAACATTTTGTATTTTAGCATAAGTTATTGAGTCATCAGCAATAGGTCTATTGTTAGCATGTATAGTAGCAGTACCACTTATATCAGTATCCCATCTATAATGTTCTGCTGCCACAAACCCTGCTAAACTATCGTGATTAACTGCAACGGCAGTCGTACCATCATAATTTAATGACCCATCTGCACTAGTAGTTATTTTACTGTTTAACCATGTTGTATTTGCAGTAGCACCAGTTCCACCACTAGTAACTGCTAATGTAGAAGAAAGACCTGCTGCTGTACCTGTAATATCATCAACAGTTCTTGCTAATGTACCAGTTGCAGAAGGTAATGTTATTGTATAAGCAGTACTACTTGGAGTATATGTTAATGTACCTGCTTTATTTAATCTAAGTTTTTCTGTACCATTATCAATTGTACTAAACTCTCTTGTAACTTCATTACTAGCATTAAGTGGTTTATATCCTAAAAATTGCATTGGCCTATTAACAGCAGTAGCAGCAGAACTAGCAGCATATTTTACAACTGCAATTGGTATATCACCAGTAGTTAATGCAGCAACCGTAGCGGTACTTGTATCTAATTTACCTGTTGTTGTAGGAGAAGAAGTACCATGTCTCCATGCTAATGTATCATCACTTTTTTGTACAACTATAACTCCATACCAATCTACACTATTACTAGTTCCTGTATTAGCATCAGTTGTTAAATTAGAAGCATTAACAGATACCATTTTACCGTTTCTTAATACCTTACCTGCTCCTACATCATACCTTGTATGAGTCAAACTAGTATTATATTGACTAATATCAAACCCACTAATGGCTCTATTTTCACCACTTGCAGCATTCAGATACATTATGATAGCAGAATGTATTGCATCGTTTCCATCGTCTATTTGTGCAGTCGGGGTTGATAATAAATTACTTATATTTCCTGTATTTGTCGCCATTAGTTCACCTCGATTCTAATTGTAAAAGTAACTGTATCACTAGCCGCTACAACGCCTGTGCTTGTAAAGGTAATCCTACTCAGTAATTTACTACCATCACTTTTGAAAACCCCTAGTTCTGAAACTCCTGATGCAGGTATTTCTGAACCCAAAAAATCTACATTCCAAACTAATGTGCTACCTACAACCGTAGGAGTTATACCTGTTTTTTGTGCTACAAAATGGTCTAATGAAGTTTGTGAAGCCGATGTACTATCTGCACCATCACCAATTTTAATTAATGTATAATTACTAGCAATATAATTTGTCGCTATATCTTCTTTTGCACTATTCGTTATCATCTTCAAACATCCTTTTTACTTTCATATGATTTAATTACTGTTGTACTTGTTTCCCCGAATCCCATGTCAGTACCAAAACCTAATACTAAACCGAATCCCATAGTTGCAGGAGTACCTGCACTTGTGGTCTTAATCTCATATTTAATAAGATTGTTATCAATATTCATTTCATCAGTTAAAAATTTACCAACAGTTGTTTCAATTGAATTTATATTCAGTAAATTTAAATTAGTATTTTTTTGTTCTAAACTTATTTCTGATAATCTTTCAGCAATTGTTTTGTTAAATGTACCTACTGTTATTTCTGTTGTTCCTGATAATACATTTTCAATATCAAAAACAATGTAATCATCTTTAGGTATATTTTGATTAGGATAATCTAAAACTAAAATATCTCCGGCTTCTAATAATTCAAGACCTTGCTTCTGAATTGTTAATTTAATTTTTCTAACTTCATTATTATGGCGATATAACAATTGTTCAGCCTTAATTTTTGCTTCATCCGGTGTCTTAATAGATGCATCAACATATCGTAACACCTTTGTTTGCCCTTTAGTAGGTATTTCTAGTTCGCTTTTTACTCCGTCACCAACAACTATAACTTTATTCTTTTTATCAAATAAAGATTTATTAGAACTAATGTTAATTAAATTATTATTTTTCTTATAACTCATATGATATTTTCTTACTGAATAATTATCGGAAGCATTTTTAAGAATTAATTTATTATTTTTAATAGTGTAATCCAAATCTTTCAACGTAGCCAAATAGTTCAATGCTGTAAAAGAATCTATGGAGTCAAACTTAGCATTAGAGATAAATGTTTTTTTGTTTCTTTTAGTTAATTCATCATATGGAGAAGGAGTAAATATTATTCCGTTACCAAACGTAACTGAAAATGAACCACTTGTTGTATTTCTAGCAGTAACTCTACCGATTAAATATCCGTCTTGATTATATATAACATCATTAACAGATATGTCAATAGGACTATTTTCTAAAGTAACTTCATTCCCACTAGAGTAATTACTCTTTACTATTACATCTGTATGTTCAGTTAAACTTTGTTGAATATCTGTACTCAAGCCTGATTCTCTACTAATCTCCTCTATGACATTGTTTACTTTATTTCCTATTCTAACTGTATTACCTAAAAACGCATTCTTAGGAGTAATGTTTAATTTCTTAGGTACAGTTAAGTTAACTACTTTACCAAAAGAAACACATCCATTTGCTGAAATCTTACCATCATATTCAAACTTTAATGCACTATTTGATTTTGTTACTGATAAGGATTTTCTCTGCTCATTTATACCATCACTAATAAAACAATCAATCTCTTCTCCATCTGTAAACATACCCATGTTAGCGAATAATCTTCTTTCTAAATATGTATTAGCAGTATCTATTTCTAATAACATATGCATAGAATATACACCCTCTGAATTAGTGGATTTACTATCTCCCTCTATATCTCCTGTCCTAAAATCAGCAAATATCTTATCATGTTCTAACCCTGAATCATCCATTACATTAATTTCAAAGAAATCAGGTGTTTCATCGAATGTAGTTTCTGATATTCTCATTAATCTATATGTACCCGTAGCACTCAAATCTTTATCGAAAGTAATTGTATGTTGCCATTTACCATTAACTACCTTTTTCGTATGGCTAATTATTTTACCAATATATGATGGAGTACCCTTTGTAGTTATATTTGGCCCAACTATGTATTGTCCTGTCAAATCTACCATATAGTGTAACCAATGATGTGTAGAACTACTATCCATAGTTCTAGTAATTACACTAGGGGTACTACTGTAATCACTTGAAACAATATTAAATTGTGGTTTTATTAGCATTTGTGCTGAAAACATTTTACCATATTCATCACCAGTTGATTGCTCACTATGTACAGCATTAGCCTGAGCCGTGTTATTTATGTTAATATTTTCTGTACCTCTTATCATTGGGTAATTTTCAGTTTTCATTCCTAAGAAAGTGGTAGGTAAATGTCTTGTGCCACCATAATCAATACCAGTATTTTTACCTCTAACTAATAAGTTTTTAGAGTGTTGAGTTTGTTTATTTCCATCTGTATGTCCCGAAGTGAAATTCACAGTTGTATCACTGTAATCATTATCTATTGTCAATTTACTACTGGAATCATAATCATATGAATTAGCCTCATCTTTAGTAGTAATATTTTTGATATCTTTAAACACAGCAATACAATTATCATAAATGGTTGTGCTAGGAAAATCAGCGTAGTAATGTTGTGTAACTATTGCATTAGTATTATCAAATAAAGGAGAAGCCATTGCTGATAAAACTGATGAAATATGGTAAAGAGAACCACCTGATGCTCCACCATTTACTGCTGCACTTGGGGTAGTAGATTTTACACCATAATGTAATGCTGATTCTGTTAAATCTAAATCATTTATGCTACCAGTTATAGATGAAAATAATGGAAGAAATACATTATGTGGCTCGAATCCAACATCCGTACCGTTTTTTAAATAATTATAAGAGAAATATCTGTCACCTAAATAAGTAAGTGCTAAATTAGGACTAGCAATGTACGCTAAAGTAAAATTAATCCCACTATTAATACTACCAAATAAATTAGTATCTCCAATACTATACAAATAATCATCGGAAGAAAATTTTAATGTATAGGTGGGTGCATTTAGTTGTTGTGACCAACTTGAATTAAAATCCGTAAATCTATCTATTTGAGTTATAGGTACTCTAGGTATTTCACTTCTACTTTTTAATGCATCTGAATCTATTGGATTAAAATGCCAATCAAATGTTGATTCAATTAATCTAATTATACCCCACCTTCGTAATTCTTTAGTATTAGTTGCGTTAGAATCATTTATAATAGTCATATCATAATCTTTGTCTTGTATTTCATCAGATGTAGTTTTTCCAACATAATTAGTGTGTTCTCTTTGGCTTCCTTTACTTCCCTTACCTTCTAGTAAAAGCCCATAGTTTTTGATAGGAGAATCAATAGAACTATGAGAAACATGGTTATATCTTAAGTAGGAATCAGGAAATAAATCACCTGCTGCAAACAGTTCGTATGTTCTAGCCCTGTAATCTTTTTGAATAAATTTTTGACCATTAGTGCTAATACTAGATATATTGCTTCGTGTATCAGAAGAAAGTACATTTGTTTCCCAATAATTACTTGTATTTAATGCATTTGCTGTTGTAATCGTATTAGTAGTTCCAGTTTCAGTAAAGTTTTGTATTAAATTATTATTGGTTGTAATCGCGGTGTCCTTATCTGCCCCTTCATTTGTAATATTGTGGGCTAAAGTGTATCCACTTATTTTACTGGGGGTTTTCCCATTTAAATAAATACTACTAGAATCATTATAATAAATAGTACCCGATTCAAATGTCTGTAAATCTACATATCTAAAAATATCTTTAGAGGTATAAAAATTATTAAAAGTATCATTTAATCTATGTAGATATCCACCTCTAGGTAGATTAGGATTTAACAAATACATACTCGCAGCCTTTGTGTGAGTTGCATTAATTCTAGTATCAGAAGTATTTACATCAATCAACCCTAAAGTTATAGGAAATTTAGAACTTACTTGAATTATAGATTTATTAGTTTCAGATTCTATAACGTCAACTACTGACAAATAATTAGAAGATTGTATTGATTTTGTAACTGTTTGTACATAATCATCTTGTTCATTTGCTAACTTGAACATAAAACTAGAATCAAAATCACTTACTGATTTTATTGAGTTAATATCATATCCTAACTCAGAATTATTATCTACATTAGAAGTAAGATTTAGATTTGTAGTTGCTAGTGCATTGTCAAATGAAACTGCTTTTTCAAAAGTGATTCCTAGTTCACTAGCACCCAATAAATCGGTAGGGTGTTTTGACATTAATGTATTAGCACTCATGGCTTTATTTAGAGAAATAAAATTACTTTCACTAAATGGATTATAATAGTAATATGTAGTTCCATTTGTTATACCGATATATGCTTTATCTAGTAATGTTATAGTACTAGTGCCTGATGAGTGAGTTATACTACTAACCTCACCAATCAAATTTTTATTTGTATCAAATAATAAAGTATATTTTGGTAATGAACTCACCATATCACCATTCACAGTAACAGTAGTATTAGCAGTATTACTATCAATATCAGTAGAACCACCTGTAACTTGTGTTAAAGATAAATTAGGATTTAATGTAGATTTAACTATATCATTGGAATGATTTAAGTCTTTAGTAAAGGTGTTACTTAATAGATTAGCAATATTATCTCTACCGACAATATCAAAAGTTATCATTCCTCTATCCATACCACTAGTAATATCTTCTACTTCTCCATCAAATACTTCTTCATGTAGAGTATAACTACCACCATAATAATAAATTCTATCTTTGGGGGTTTTTTGATAATACTTATCTGTTGCAGATTGTAAAGATAGGTATTTTAAATTCTTATCTCCGTAATCTACAAGAACATTATGTCCCGTAAATCCTCCAACGTATAATCTAGAATTATATAATTTAGTTATTTCTTTGGATATGGTGTGATTCTCTAAAGTAATTCTATTGTTTTGTGCAGTTATTATTTCTGTATCTGCTGAAAACCCTGTAATTAATTTAGAATTAGAATATGCCGAGACATAAATATCAGCAGAAGTAACAGTAGGTGGAGTCGTATCAGCAGTCCATGTGGAAGCAGTAGTTAGCCTTTTATGAGATACGCTAAATGTTTGATTAGTATCATCTGCTTTAGCATCTATCGAACTAACCCTATAATAATAATCACCTATTAAAATAATTGAATCTGCACCTAATATAGAAGAGTAATCATATTTCCAACCTGTATCAGAGTTATCATTAGATTTATTATTAAACTCTAGTTTAGTAGAATTAGTTGTTACCTTATGTTCTAATAATTGTAAATTAAATGCATTATTATAAATACCATTTCTAACAACTAATTTATCACTTTCTTTATATTTTAAATGTTGAATACCAGAATTATCTAAGGCACTAATTCTAGCCAATTTAGATAATTTATTTTGTGGGCTATTTATTACTGTATCTCTAACTATTGGTATTTTATCATTTTTTAATGCTGCATTTTCCCATGTAATATATTTAGCAGGGCCATTCATTTTTCTATGTCCTGAATCAGCAGTAGTGTGGTTTGATTTATCAAAAGTTAATGTATGGTCTTCTTCATGTCTTTTCATATTAGGAAATATTTCATGCCAAAATATAGGGTCTATACTACTATCAGCCTCATCTGCAACCATATTATTATCAGTTAATATAGCATCCAATTTGTCTCTACCTAAGTTTTGTATAGTGTTATCATATTTTCTTTCTGTTTTGAAAACTACATTTTGTATTGTATGTCCTATTTTTAAGTCGGCATCTGTTGAGGCTGATATTGTTGTTCTAGCAAAATCTAATCTAGCGTGATACACTCTACTTTCAATTGCCCCACCGTCATGTCCTAAAGATTCTACGTTACCAATATATGTTCCACTAGAATTAAACAACGACATTCCTTCTATCAACTTATCCCAATTTGCCTTTTTAGCCGTAGAAAATTGAATTTGCCTTCCACTTATACCAATTGCATAAACAGCGTGTGCATTAATTACACTAGTAGAAATTGTAGATAAAGTACTTTCCCAAACTCTAGTAGAAGTTACAGTGTATTTTTCATTATAATCTAATTGATTTTCTACTTCTAATCTATCATTATAAAAGTAAAATGTAGGGGTATTGACTATACTTATCTTATCATATTTATCCGTTGAAGCAGAAGCATCACCTCTAAGACCATAACTAACTGCAACTACATCACTATCATTCGTTTTATGTGGCCCTTTGTATATTTCAAAATTAGTTCCTTTAACAATTTCTCCTGTATATTTAGGTTCAAACTCAACTCCATCACCAAACTCATCGAATGTAACTATCCTAGTAATTTTAGCAAAGTGGGGTCTAACAGTATCTTCTCTTGTAGTATGGTCGTATATATCAGGATTTAATAAAATAAAGTAGTCTCTATTCTCTATATCTAATCCAATATTACTGTCAGGAGTATCGGATGATGTAGAGTATGTAGCCTTTCTATTTACGGATGTAGTTGTTTGAGTTGAATCATATATTTTAACTTTGTAAGAAGGAGTATCTACTTTATTAGTAGCATAAGTAGATAGTGAAGTTGATGTTGTGGGTAGTAATCTATTTTGGATACTACTAGAACATTGTGCGGCTATGCCATCTGTATGTGGGCCTTTTCTTATTTCTGTAAACATTGCTGATGCAATAGGAGGATTCCCACCATCTGCACTAACGTAATCTGTTTCATTTTCTAACCCTAATGTAAGTAGTGTAGGGTTAACTGATACTTCTTTGTATGCATTTGCTCTACAAGTAGAATTACCTCTATCTTCATAGATATTATTACTACCAAAAGCAGTTTCAAAATCTCCTTCTACTACACCTACATTTAGTGGTAGTATCATTCTCCCGCTAACAGCCATATTCACTCACCAAATGTATAATAAAATAATATGTTGCTATAACTAGGAGATAGTGTAGTCAACGATTGAGACGGAATATTACCTTTAGATAATGATGTTTCATATAATTCACCCATAAATTGTGTGTTAGAATTTGTGCCATCCTTACCAATAAAGGCATCATCTGCTTTAAATGCAAAAGTAGATACATTAGATAAATCTTGAGATTTAATCAAAGCGTTATTTAGATAAATATCTATACTACCACCTTTATTATAAACACAAGATATTTTGAATAATTGTTCAGTATAGAATGCTTCTCTAGGTTGTGAAACATATATTGCTGCTGTATGATTAGAAGCATCTGCAACTGTAACAGTAGTTGTTGTAGGTTTTGCAGTAACAAGACCCAAACTAACACCATTACTACTGAACAATTCTGAACCTACGGTTATTGTTGCTACATTAGCCGCACCACTAGGAAATGTAATTGTATTACTACTTTCAGTTGTGTCTCCTTGTAATTTAGTCAAACTTGTGGTATTATCCACATAATAACCATCTGCATCATAATAACCATATAATGTATTTATTGATTTAATTACTGTATCTGTTGATATTGTATCAGAAGTAGAATCATCTGCAACCTTAACTACTATCTTATATTCTGCGGGTTGATTAAAATTATGGGTAGTTGTATTTTCTAAATATACTTGAAAATATTCATTATAAAATAACATCATTTTATGTGTAAATCTATTAGCACCGAAGAAAACTCCACTTTCAAAATTACTAAGTGTTTCGCCTGTAATTGTGCTTGGGGGAGTTTTAGTTGAATCTAATGTATCTTTACTACTATCAGTTTCATGACCAAATCCATTTACATCGTATGGAGATATAATAGTTTCAAAAACAAAACTATCACTATGATTCCAAAAGTTTCCTTTAGATGTAGTAGTATTGGTATCATCATATTCTATTTTTAAAAAACCATCACACATAACGGGAAAAACTAGTTTTCTAGATTCTCCAACATATACGTTTGCTATTTTCTCACCCCCAATCAATCAAAGAAATTATCTGCAATAACTGTTGCTTCTTCAAACTCCATACTAAACTGTACTGAAGGATATTCTGCTCCTGAAAACGTAGTGCTAAATGAACGTATAAAGCCCCTTAAGCCAATGTGATTATTAGTTTTACTAATTATATTAAAAGCAGAAGAAGGTGAGTCTGTTGTGTTTCCACTACCAACAGTAAATGTATTATCGTATGCTCTATTTTTCCAATTCCAAGGTATTAACGGTGCATCACCAATATCTAATGCCACCATCTGAGCAGCAGTTATCGTGTTTCCTGCTTTGTCTACAAGCCTTTGGTCAAAACTATTATCCACTTTACTAGGATAAAATACTAATAATTTGTTTACGTTTTGGTCATCTTGAAAACTACTTGAATCAGTATAAGAATGGATTAATTGTGCTAGTTCATAAGGAGTAAATGTAACTGTTTTATCCGCACTTCCATCATTGTTATTTTTTACAATCTGTTGTTCTAATAACACGCCTGTTATACTTACAGTTTTTTGTGCAAGACCCATATCAAATGCTAAGTTAGTAGACTCACCGCGTATTGCCCCTGAAAACGGAACACCGATATTAGGTACAGTTTTATTTGTACTAAATGATAATTCAGTTACATATAGTGGTATTCTATTAACATGACTACTGCTTCCCCCAACATCATTTCTTCTTGCTAATTCTAAAAACACTACTAATTCCGTCATAACATACTCACCGTTGAACTTGTTCTATTCATTCTAATATTAATTTCTCTAGCAACCTTATTTGCTATATCTCTTATTTCCGCATCAGATGCACCAACTCTACCATTAACATGAACATTAATTGTATTTCCACCTGCATTACTTAGCATTTGTTTACTTTCTCTATTAGAATGAACTCTAGTACCTGTTGGTAATCTAACTAATTCCGGCCCTCTTTCTCCTACTATTGATAGCCCTGAACCAGTTACACCACCATTAGCAAAGAATCCCAGTGTGTCAAATATTGCAGCAATACCTGCTACCACTATTCCTCCTAAAACCAAAGGTAGTGAAACAACTGCGGTAGCAAAAAGACCTACAAGTACCATAGTTGCACCTACTACATATGCTAATCCCCCTAATACATCAATAACGTGCTGTGTATCTTCTCTTGCTTTTTCGGCAGTTTTGATTATTGCACCTATCAATGCCCCAAATAATGCCCCGACTGTACTTAATAATACACCGAATATAAATATAGCAACACTACCAATAACCGCTAATAACCCTACTAATACTTTTAGAATATTTCCATCATTAATTCCATCCCAAATCATTCCTAGTCCTTCACGAATACCATCTAATGCAAATCCCATAACTAGTAAACCTGCTTGAATAGTAAACATTAATGATTCAAATGCATCTGATAAAAATGGTTGTAGTAATGTAAAGGCTCTCTTTAATACAAACAAACCTAATACTATAATTGTAAAATAATACATAAACTTGCTGAGGAATGACATTGTTAATTTACCAACCTTTTCTGAGAACTTAAGAAATTTAATATATCTTTTTCGCCATCGTTTTCCACTCATTGCAAAATCCTTTGCGTCTTTTATACCTTGCAATGAATTTTCTTTCCATTCATCAAGAGATAGTTCGGATATATTTTTGAATGCCAATCTTTCTAATTTAACTTTACCTTGTTTAAGCATACCACTTATTTTATACACTTTACTAGTTTCTGCTAAATATCCTAACATCTTATCTAATTTACTTAATTCTGTTTTTGTAGCAACCGGCCTATCACCAAACTCGTCTTCCAATATCGAGTCTATTTGGGCTAAATTATATTTTGGAATTTGCCCCATAAAATCATCTAGTTTTGCCTGACCCTGAAAATATTCTTCAACACCACTTGTTACCGTCATACCTTCTAGTTCTTCTCTTCTTTCAGCCGTTTTTTCATTCCAATCTACCACCGCCTTTTGATATGCTTCCGTAGCATTAGAACTCTTAGCAATATTAATTAGTTGTTTTAAGTTTAAACCTAAACCTGCTGATACTAATAGTGCATTATTTTTGTTATTACCTAATAATTCTCTATGTCTTTTTTCTTGTCTCAATTGGCCTAATGTTTCAAATTTAAACTTAGATTTACCTTTTCCACCTATTAGCCCTTCTTGTATCTCAATTTGTCTTTTTGTTTGGTCTTTTAACTTAGATATTAATGAATCTTCCCCACCATATGCTTTAGCCATTTCTTCATAATAAGGCATTGCCTTTTTAATTTCTTCAATATTTTTACTATCTAAAGCACTATTTAATTTTTTTAACTCAGTCATTTCTTTGGTGGCTTTTGCCATCCTTTCAAATCTTTGAGCATCTCTCTCTGCTGCTCTTTCAGAAGCATTCATTATTTGCATTAAAGTAAGAACACTTGCTTTGGCTTTGTTTAGAACTTTCCATGCTCCTGTACCTGATAAAAATCTACTAATAATTTGATAATTCTTACCTTCAACAAAATCATTCATTCCTAATAATTGTTGTTTGAATTTAAATGCTTCACCGGAAGAACGTGATAATAACTTAGTAATGTCTACTAAGCCTTCTTTTACGTCATCCAATTCATCAACCATATTATCACTTCTGTTTACTTGCTTTTTTAATTTCTTCTGATTCTATTTTCTTGACTTCACTATGTATATCTAACATCTCTTTAACAAGAGAAGCAGGTGTATTATATGCGTCTAACGGGTTTATATTAAACGTAGTGGCGTATGTATATATCATAACCTTAGAGGCTATAATAGGCGATACTTCACCGCCTTTTAATGCTCTACGAATTAACTTTCGTTTCCCGTATCATCCCCCATCATATCTGTGAAGGGGTTAGGCAACACTTCTTTTAATTGTGCGCCTACATACGGGCTTAAACGCAATAGTTCGATTGAACTTAAACTAGGTTCAGTTTTTTCAACAAAATTTTCAACCATGAATCTATACATTTTATTCAAATCTAATCCAAAAGATTGATTCGATGAATCTATATCCATCACGCTTGATAAGGCTTGTTCCACCTGTAACCAAGTTGGTTCTTTAACCCAAACCATTAGGTATTCATCAGAATCGGGTTCTACCCTCAAATGATGGCATTCAGTATTTACGGCTGCAAACAATTTACTCTTATCACT
>CAACVD010000346.1_pt2 | contig 16416 bp, 18 predicted proteins | sample 2381771 | NCBI WGS metagenome assembly CAACVD01 (sample SAMEA5211965, study PRJEB30684) | marine metagenome | biome: Marine; feature: Epipelagic; material: Water | collected 2015-10-15 | depth 15 m | reverse complement strand
TTATTAATATTTATCAATCAAATAGAGATGAAATCAAAACATTATTAATTAGATTAATTAATGGTGGAAGTTATAAAAAATGGTTAGTTGAAAATAATTATGATATTAAACATAAATTCTTATCAGGATTTGAAAATGAAATGAGGGAAATATCAAAACAAATTACTGAAAATAATCCTGATTTAGTTCAATATCTTAAAAAAATTAAAAATAAAAATAAATGTAGTTCCGTAATTGCTTATTATTTACAAACTATTGAATGTTATATTTTAGAAGAAGTTTTTAATTATTGTCGTAAGAATGGAATTATTAAAAATGTGGGTGTTCTTTCTAATGATGGAATAATGATTGAAAAAGAAAAATATAATCCTGATTTATTAATTAAATTTCAAAATATAATTAAAGGTAAATTTGATTTAGACTTAAAATTTATTAATAAAGCATTCAACGAAGGATACACAGACCAACAATTAAATGAAAGTCAAATTAAAGATAAAATCATAGAAGAATATTTTATGTCTTTTGATTTAGCATCACATCATTTTTTAGCACAAAAATTTATGGAAATTAACGATAATAATAATTATAAATACAATACTTCTTCGGGATGGTATGTTTATAATGAATTTAATATTATTAAATCTTTAGGTGAAAAACAACCACCATTAAACCTTTCAAATGATATTACAAAACTTCTTCAAAAAGATTTAAAAGAAATGTATAAAAAAATGATTGATACTTTTCAACCTTTAACTCCAAAATATAATACATTTGAAAAAATATATAGAGAATATTATAAATTATTAGGTTCATCAACATTTAAAAAAAATATTATTGAAGAATTAAAAATTCATTTTAATGATGAAGACATTGAAAATAAAATTGATAGTAATCAAAAATTAGTAGCGTTTAATGATATGTTATTTGATTTTGATTTAGGAATATATAGAAAAATTAATAAAGAAGATTATATAATGACAACTACCGGATATAATGCCCCAACATTCAAAAATGAAAAAATCAGAAAAGAATTAAGTCAAATTATTAAATCTATTTTTGAAAATGATGATGTTGAAAATTTCTTTCTTGAAACAGTGGGGTTTTCATTATTTACAAATAAGTTTGAAAAGCTTCATATGTGGAATGGAACAGGAGGAAATGGTAAAGGTTTATTAATGGTATTATTGAATTTATCATTTGGAGGTTTTTTTTATATTCCTGATAGTAAATTTTTAACAAGTAAATATAGAGCGGGACAAGCGAACCCAGATTTATTTAATTGTAAAAATAAAAAAATAGTAATGATTGCTGAACCTGAAAATGATAATGACGGGGATATACGATTTAATATTGAATTTCTTAAAAGATTAACTGGAAGAGATGAAATAACCACTAGAGATTTACATAAAAGTAATATTACTTTTAAACCTACATTTACACCATTTCTTCAAACTAATGAACCGCCTAAAACTGATAAAATGGAACCTGCTTTAAGTCGTCGTTTAGTTTGTGTTAATTTTCCATTTAATTTTGTAGAAAATCCTAAATTAAAAACACATCGTAAAATTGATTACGAATTAAAAGATAAATTACAAAATCCAATTTATTATACTGAATTTATGGGATTATTAATTGACTTTGTAAAAGATAAAACCAAACAACAAAAATTAAGTGTTCCTGATAGTGTTGAAAAATCAACAAAGGATTATATGAATGATAATAATGTAGTAGGAAAATTTATTGATGAATATATTGAAATTACTAATAATCCTAAAGACAGGGTAAAAGTTAAAGATTTATTTGAAAGGTATAAGGAAGTAGGAGAAGTTTCATTATCAAAATCAAAATTCAAACAAAATTTACAATTTAATGGTTATACTGAATGTAATCCAATAAAAGGCTATAAGTATATTTTAAATATTCGTATTAAAGAAGACGATGAATTAGAACCAGAAGATGAATTATAAAAATTAATTATCTTCTTTTCCTACTTGAATTTGACATTTACTTTTACAACACAAAGCACAACTAATTTTTAGATACAATTCTTTTAATATTTCTTTTATTTTTTTCATAATGTTTTATCATTTAAATAATATATTATTTTTAACTAGTTTTTTAAAATGCTTGTATTTTTGACTTTTATTTACATTACTACTTTTATTTACAAAATCATTAATACCATATGATTTTAAGATTTCATTCCATTTATCCCTTTCTTCTAATTTTAATTTGATAAGTATTATATTATCTGGAATATTTACTGTTTGATATAATGGTTTTTCATCATAATATTGTTTAACAATTTTTTTTAATTGATTTATATCCATTTTAAATAAATCATCAATATCTAATTTTTTATCATTAAAATATTTGTGAAAAACGGTTGATATTGCTCTGTCATATGGATTTCTTAAACATTCAATAACATATGGTTTAAATCCTAACATATAACCAATATTGGATATTAAATCATATAGTTCTTGATTATTTTTTAAATTACCATTATTAACATAATTAAAATAATGATAATTATGATAATGAAATGTTGGACGATTTGGGAATGAATGAAATATAGATGCTGAACCAGTTTTTCCTAATCCAATGTAAAAAATACTATCCTTATTAATTAAAGGTTTTGTTATTTCTAAATCCAAAATATTTTTCATTTTATTATATAATATTACTTTTTATATTTTATTCTAATTTACCGTTTATTTTATTCTAATTAATATATTACTAGATAATAAAAATGAATACTAATATTTATTGTTCTAAATCTGTTGGTCGTGGTGTTGAATTGAAAAATCCCGTATTAAAATATGAAAATTATGATACCTTTTTTTCTAATAAATACCTACCTTTAAATTATTGTCAATTTGCTGAAAATATTCATAATTTAGAAAATGAAGAATATAATGATGAACTTCCATTTATTAATATTATTTCATTAAAAAAAGATATTGAAAGAAGGGAAGTATTAGAAAGTATATTAGATAAAACTGATTATCCTAATTTTAGATTTGTAGAAGGAATTAAAAATAAAATTGGTTGGGTTGGTTGTGGATTATCTCATTTAAATATAATTAAAAATGCATATGATAATAATGATGAATTCGTAATAATTGCTGAAGATGATATTTTACCATTATTTCCAAAAATAAAAAATAGTATTTTAAAAGCAATTAAAATTTTAAAAGAAAATGAAAATTTAGATACATTTAATTCATACCCTTATGGAGAATGGAACAATAATATTAAAAAAAGAATTGGTTTAAATGCTTATGAAGTATCAGGTGGTATTTTAAACCATTTTGTAATTCATCATAAGAGAAGTTTCAAAAAATTATTAAAACTACTTGATTATTATAAATTTGTAAATGATGATAGAAATAAACAATTTTTAGCTATTGATGAATTCATAAATAAACATTTAAATCAATTTACATTATACCCGTTTATGTTTTATCAATTTGGAAATTATTCCAATACTGAAGGAAATAATAAAAACAATTTAATGTCCCCTGAAAATATGTTTCTTAATTCTTTATCTTGGAATTCAATCTTATTTCAAAAAAGAAAATTTGAATTTAATGAAAACAGTGATGTATGCGTTGTTTGTTTTAGTTGTGGAAGATTTAATGAAATGATAACAATGATAAAATCATTTTATTCTACAAATACTTATGATATTAATAATTTTATTGTTATTGATGATAGCAATAATAAAAAAATGTTAGAAATAAATGAATATTTTCCTGAAATAAATGTAATACAAAAATATGGAAAAGGGGGACATTTAAATAATATTAAATTGGGTTATAAGTTAGCAAGGGGTCTTGAAAGTAAATATATTTTTCATTTAGAGGAAGACTGGAAATTTATCAATTCCTACTATATAGAACAATCAATTAAAATATTGGAAAAAGATGAAAATGTAATTAATGTTTGGTTGAGAGATTTAAATGATACAAATCTTCATCCATTAAATTGTTTTAAAAATATTGATAATATGAATTGTTATAAATTAGAAACTAATTATACTTGGAAAGGTTTCACATTTAACCCATCTTTAAAAAGATTAGAAAATTTCAAAGAAGAAATATTTGAAAATATAGTTGAAACTGAAAATTGTCATTTTGGAGTAGAAAAACAATTAGATGAATTATTATTTGATTATGGATTTTATTCTGTAATATTACCATTTGGGAGTGTTTATCATACTGGATATATAACTTCAATTCCTCAATGGTTAAATATTAATGAATAAAAAATATTACATAATAATAAATCATAATAATGTATGACAATTTCTATAGTAGTTATAAGCAAGAAAAAGAACGGAAAAAACCAAAGAAAACTAAGGGACAAATCTTTGAATTAGATAAAAAAGAAAAGGTAAAAGAAAATCTAGATAAATTAAAAAAACATCCAAAAAAAGATAAATCAGGTAAATCATATTCTAAATTTCATTTTGATGAAATGGAAAAATTAATTAAAAAAGGTATGTCATATTCAAACGCTCATAAAACAGCTTTAAAAATTGAAAAAAGTAAAAACAAAAAAAAATAATATTTATTATAAATAAGTGTAAATAAAAATGCGTGATATTTTAAATTCTTATACAACTGCCGAATTAAGAAAACATATTTCTACTTACAATAAATCTCTTGGAGCAGTCAAAGGTTATTCTAAAATGAAAAAAGCTCAATTAATTGACTTAATGACTAAAAAAGAGAATGTAAATAAATTTAAATCCATTAAGATGAAACCTAAAACAGAAAGAATGAAAACAGAAAAGAAAACAACAACAACTACCACAAAAACAACATCATTATTAACACCAAACGAAAAAGAAATATTAAAAAAATTAGAAGAAATTTCTAAAAAAGGTATAACAATTGATGGTGATAAATTAGAAGAATTAAGAGCAAAAGATAAAGGAAAAACCGCTTTTGAAAAATATAAAAAACAAGTAAAAAAAATAATGGAAGAAAGTAGAAAAAAAGATATTGAAGACGCTAAAAAAAGAAATGAAAAAGAAAAACAAATAAAAGCGATAAAAAGTCAAACTAGTAAAAAAGTTTTAGATATTAATAAAAACATAACTAATGCTTTAGATAGTAATTCAAAAAAAACTCAATTAAAAGTAGTAAAAGAGGAATTTGAAAAATTATTAAAATTAAATGATACTGAATTTAATTCATATGTAAATTTAAAAAATAAAGAATTTAGAGGAGGATTTAAAGCATTTTTAAATGATTATTTAAGTATTTTATTTGACAAAAATAAAGGTATTTTAAAATTAATAGAAAAAATAAAAAAAAAATAACAAAATACATACATATTTAATAATATTTAACCCAAAATCAAAAGATCTTTTATTTCCCCACTCATATTTATCAATTATTAACTCATATTAATAAGGAGGACAAGAAGGTATTATCTTTTCTTTACTATTATTAATAAAATTTTGAATAGTATCCATTCCTTTATCCCTAATATAGTTTCTTAATTTCTGGCAATCTCTACAGAAATTAATTTTATCTTTTGATTTTTCTTTTGTATCACTACAAAATACACACGAGAATTTAGATTTCTTTCTAAACATTTTTATTTACTATAGATATATTTTTTATTACGTTCTATTTTATGCTAAAATAAATATATATTATAATAATAAATAAATATGGCTAATTCAAATAATAGTGTAGTTTATCAAATTAGGGACCAAGAGGAAAATTGTTTATATATTGGTTCAACAAAACATTTTAATAGTAGAATGTCAAGACATCGTCATAATGCTGATAATTTAGAAGTTAATATTGGTTCTAAAAAGATTTATCAAAAAATTCGTGAATTAGGAGGTTTTGAAAATGTTTCTTGTCAAGTAATACAAAGTTTTAGTAATCTTAATAAACAACAATTATTAGAAAAAGAAAAAGAATATATTAATTTACTTAAACCTTCTTGTAATATGAGGCGACCTTGTAGAACTCAAGAAGAAATTAATATAGATAGGAAAAAATGGAAAAAAACGAATTGGGAAAAAAGAGGTCATATTTACAATGCAAAAAAAAGAGAAATAATAAAATGTTCTGTATGTGATATTAATTTAACTAAAGGTTGTTATCCTAGACATACAAGAAGCAAAAAACATTTAGATAAAGTTGAAATTAAGGTTTAATTACCACATAGCAGGACGAAATCCCCTTGAATAAATTTTTTGGGGTTGTGGTGGAGGAACATCTAATTGTTTTTGAATTATTTCTACTTTCTTTTCAACTGGTTTTTCTACTGGTTTATTTTCAGATTTTTCAGTTTTTTTTAATTCATTTAGTTGTGCTTTTAAATCATCTATTTCTTTTTCATAATTTCTTGTTGGTTTAGAAATCTTTTCTTTTATTTTAGAAATCATTTCATCATTCTTTTTTTCAATTTCATCAAATTCTTGTTCTTTCTTAATATCCCTTTCTTCTTGTTCTTCTTCTAATATTTCTTTTTTTGCTTGGTCCATATATTCTTGTTCTTCTTTTTCTTGTTTCTTTTTTCTTTGTGTTTCCCTTCCTTTTCTTAATTGTTCCTTTAATTTTTCTAATCTTTCTTGAGACATCTTTTTTTTCTCTTTTTTCTTTTTTAGTAATTTGGGTTCTTCTTGAGGGGTTTCTTCTTCAGTTTCAAAAATATCTTTTTTAGATTTAGGCATAATTATTTATTATATTAAGATAAAATAAAAACATATTTTAAATTTAATTTAATAAAATTATTTTCTAACATTATTTTAATAATTAAAACTAACTATGGATAAAGTAATAAAAATTAATTCTCGTCAAGGAGGACCATTTACCGCTAGTCAAAATTTAGTAGATTTTCAAATACCTGATGATGGAGCTTATGATATGGATAAATCATTTGTTAATATTCACGCAAAAATAAGTGTTGATAGTTCCAATGATGGCGGAGTTTATAATTACCAAGTATATTATAAAACCGAAGCTGGGACAAGAAGTAATAATGATACTGATAATATAGCATTAGTTCGTAATGTTGATTTTTCCACATCTAGAGCTGGTTCTCTTGAAAATATTCGTCGTGTTGATATTCTTCGTCAAAATCTTAAAAATATGAGTGAAAGCGTAGATGATAAAAACGGCAAACTATACAAAAAATTTAATCAATATACCACCCGTTCCGGATATGTAGTTGGACCTGGTCTTGAATTACACGGTGAAGGCTCAGTTAAATCTTCTTACCAAGATACATTTCCAATTCAAATTCCTATGAGTGATTTATTAAATTTAGGTCGTGATGTTCTTCCTATGGATAAATTAGGAGAAGGTCGCCTTCATCTTGAACTTTGGGCTGATAAATGGGGAGTAGAACAGGTTTTTGCTTCTGGTGATACTATGATTTCCGCAGAATATCAAGCATTTGAAGATGTATCCGCCGTTGGTGCTATTAATTCTTTAGAAACAACTCATTCTTTTAAACGCCTTGAAGATAGTCCTTATTGGGTAGGTCAAGCATTACAATTTTCTGGAACTGGTGCTGGTGGTGGTCCAAGTCCCGCTAATGAAAAAAGAATTATTACCGCTATTGAATATCTTCCTTCTGGTAAATTACAACTTTCATTAGATAGTGCTTTAGAAACTTTAGCCGCCGGTCAAAGTATAACTGGTATTACTTGCGATGGTGTAAATTATGTTGGTGCCTCAATCCAATTTGAATACGCTGAATTAGTTCTTCAAAAATCAAGTGAAACTGTTCCTTCTGGTAATCTTACGTATACAACTTGGACCAGTGAAGAAGACAATGGAAATGGACTTACTTCATTTCAAAAACAATATATTGTAGAACCTAACGCTGTAAATGTTCTTACCTTTTTTCCTGATGGAAACACCGGGTTAATGTCAATTAATACTGATTTTGAAAAATACCGTTTAAGAATTGATAATGTTGATTTAACTGATAGAGATGTAATAGATGAAAGTCCTCTTTATTATGACCGTTTATCAATGACTTTTGCTAATATGGGTATGAGACTAAAAAACCTTCACGAAAGCGTAAGAGATAATAGAAAAAATATTACTGATTTTGATAATGCTTTTGGAACATTTCCCCTTGTTTCAATTGCTACACCTTGTAATGCTACACAAAATAATAAACTACTTCAATTTAACATAGACGCAACCGGGGGTGGTATTAATAAATTAGTTCTTTTTAAGAATGTCATTAGACAAGTAAAAGTTTAAATAAAAATTAATTACCTTTTTAAAAATATTTTAGTATAATAAATAAAAATTATTTTCTAACCATATTTTAATATATAAATAAAAATGAGTTTTATCAATCATAGCGTAGTTCCAGAAAACGATAAATCATCTTTTAGTGAATTTGATTTAATTGAATATAGTCTTACTTTTGAAGGCAGAAAAATGCTTGCAAATACCGTTCGTTTTGAATGTGATTTAAGAGTTCAAAAAAGCGATGCTAATTTAACAAGTGCCGATGATGTAAAACTTGATGCTCACATCGGGGGACATTCATTTATAGACCAAATCACCACTGAAACCCAAAAACAAGGTGTTTTAGAAAATCTTAATGAATACCCTAGATATGTAAAAATGCTTGCTTCTACTACTACAAATAAAAATGATATGTTAAATAGTGAGAATATTTGCGAATTAAAAAGTTGTGATGATGAAATTGTAAAATCCCTTCTTCGTGGTGTAATTACTGATACCCCTAATTCAACAGTAAATCTTGATAATGATTTTTCATTAAAACCCCTTTTCTGTTTAAATAGTGTTATGTCCCCAGATATGGATAATTCAGTAAGATATGATACTACAGGAACTATTCGTTTATCAATTCAACTTAATCGTATTTTTGGATGTTTATTTGGTTCTGGTGTAAATTCTAATGTTTCCTACCAAATTAAAAATCCCCGTATTGTTTTTAAATCTGTCCCTGATGATGGAAAACAATCCAAACTTTCAATGAGAACTAAACTTAACATTAAATCCACTATTCAATCCGCTCAAGCCAACCTTTCAATGAGAGTTCCCGCTGTTTGTTCCGCCGTTTCCGCCTCATTCCAACAACAAACAAGAGAAAATGTAGGTCTTTATAATAATATGAATATGGAAGAATTACCAAATGTTCGTGAATTACAATTTCTATTTAATGGTGCTCAAAATCAATTCGTAAATTATGTTATTCGTGATAAACAAGAATTATTAGATAGATTTATTGAAAGTTTCCGTGAAACCGGACATAATGAAGCATCTCTTCAAATGCTTAAAGGTAATCATAGTTATGGAGTTGGTGCTTCCTTTGGTGAATTTGTAGATTTATCTAAACAAAATTTCAATATTCAAGTATTAAGTGATGCTTCCAACACATTATCCTATGTAGTATATCTTTATTTCCATAGTATTATATCCCTTTAAATAAATAATTACTAATTTATAATTTTTATATTTTTTAATGTTAAATATAGTAAAATTATTTTCTCACATTATTTTAATAAATAAAATAAAATGTCATTTTACACATCCGGAATTAAAACTAGTATATTAGACGCTACTTTTGATAAAGCAAATTTCCAAACTGAATTTAGATTTATGGAAGATACTCTTTATTTACCTAATCTTCGTTTATTAAATGTAGGTGTAGTTGGAACTCAACAAGAATATAATCAATTGGTAGGTTCTTATGGTGTTATTCGTAGTATTGCTTTATATGATGGAAACACACTTTTAGACCAAGTTTTAGAATGTGGTCGTTGGTTAGGTTGGAAAAATTTCAATAATTCTAATGATAGTAATAAAAACTTAAATAATGTTCTAAGTCATAATGCCTTAGGTTTTACATTTCAAGGACAAGATACAACCGCTAGTGATGCTAAAATTCGTTCTTTTCAGGGACCTGGTTCAGCTAATTTAACTGAAAGCACCGCTAATAAAGGTTGGTTATCATTAAAAAGTCTTATGCCTTTTCTTGACGCTCATTCTGGAGGTATTCCCACCAATATTTATAAACGTCTTCGTTTAGTAGTTCAATATTCAACTGATAAAGATAATTATGTAAAAGATACTACCGCCAATTATTCTTCAATTGAACCCGTTCTTGTTGCTGACGAAATGGTTGATAGTAATGAAAAATCTTCAATGATGAATTCTTATAAAGGTGTAAATTATGTTGGTATAGAACACGACAGGGTAGTAGTTCCCCCAGTTAATCCAACAGTAGGAGAACCAAATAAAGTTCAGGAAAAAAACTTTTTAGTAAATGGTTTTACCAACAAAAAAGTTAATAGAATGCTTCTTGTAAATACACCTACCCAACAATCCACATATAAAACTGGAAATGTAAATGATGCTTACTCAAATATGGGTTCAGTTCAACAATTAGAACAACAAGTTCAAGTTCGGGTTAATGGTCAAAATCTCTACCCAGGAAATGGTATTACACGCCCAAATCAACGTCTCGCTCGTCTTACTGATACATGGGGAACTGTAAATAGTGTTTCCAATGATTTAAATTTAGAAGATGCCACAAACCATTTTACAGATATTAAAACTTTAGGTCAATTAGATTATCAAGCATTAAATCTTGCTGGACGTAGAGTTCAAGAACTTCAAGTTCAATATTCTCGTAAAGGTGATTATGACGACACCCCAGGAGCAATTCAAAGTGAAAAGAAACTTAACCAACAATTAATTCTTAATATGTATGGAGAAGTTCAAAAATCTGTAGGTGTTTCAGGTGGTCGTTATGTATTAGGTTATCTTTAAATATATATTTTTCATTTTTATGATTTTATTTAATTAAAAAAAATAATTAATTATATTAATTAATAATGGAAAGTCAAATATTAGAACTTAGACAATTACAAAGTAGGGCAATTGAAAACCCAGGAGACTATGAAACAATTCTTAGTAAGGAAATAACCGTTCAAGAAGGTGATGAAATCCTATTGAATAAAGTTTATATTGATACAGTATCCACTAGTCAAGAAAAAATAGAAATAGAAAAAGATATTACATTATCTATTGATGGTTATTTATATAATGTTAATTGGAATAGACTCGGTAAAACATACGCTAATACAAATTCCGCACAAGCAGGGACAGGACCGGAAATTTGCGTTGCTTGTGGTGAAACAACAGGAGGTCTTCCCCCAGGAAAATATGAAAGATTGGAAAGCGTTCAATATGAATGGAACGGAAAAGAAAGAGGGGATGGAACATCTTTTTGGGGTGGTTTTGAATTAGTAATTGGTTTTACAGATACAAACGGAAATAAAGATGCTAAAATAAATATTCTATTACAAGGTGGTGATTATAAAAGAACTACTGGACCTTTTACAACTAATATTGGCGTTAATTATTTAGTGGCGGATGGATATAAAATTTTATCACCTTCACCTTCTCAAATTAGTAATGATGAATTAACAAAAATAGATAATTTCAACACCGGAACACCTACAGGAACAAAAATATATTCACCAATTCATAGAAAAATGACTATTCCAATAAAACAAGGAAGTTATGACCCCGACCATTTAGGACGAATTATAACTGAAAAATTAACATTCAATAATAACGCAGGAAAAAATTTTAATAATTACGACCAATTAGACAATCCTTTTTTTGTAAATTCAAAAGATTTAACATCAACAACTTATATTGGTAGTAAAAAAGCATTTACAGATGGACCAATGACATTTACATATGCGGATAATTTTTTTGTTGGTGCTTCTCAAATAGTTTTAGAATATGATGAAGAAACACAAAGATTTAAATTTTCATATACACATACCCCGCTTTATGATAAAAACGGAAATATGGTAATTCAATATTTAAACCGAACAATCGCTAGTGAAGGAAATCCTTCTGGAGCAGGTCAAGCAAGATATCCTTCTTTATTAGGTCCTCAATTTTCCTCAATAGGAAGAAATGGTGGAATTATCTTTTCATCATTATCAGCAACTACAGATGAGGATAATTCCCCTTATGATTTTTGGAAAGCAAAGTTGGGTATTACACCAAGTAATATTACTTCTAATTATAAACATATTTCCGTAGATATAGCACCCTTAGGTGGTGCTTGTGAAATACCAGAATTTGATGATTTAGTAAATGGTGTAAATCTAACTGAAGGATTACAATCAATTGACACTACTATTTCAAAAGTAAGTAGTGCTAATCCATCCGTTCAAGATTTTATGAAAGTCCCAGATTTAGAAAGAACCATTGATACTTCTAAATTAATAATACCTGATGATTACAAAGCAAATATAGGAACAGAAACAATTCCTATTTTTGGAGATGATATCTTTCAACAATCAAATTTCAAATTTGGTTATTTCCAAATTTCTATAGATGCTTCTTTTAAACAATATCTTGTAAATGAAGATACAATGAAAAGAACAATTAAAGGAGTTGTATCAAGATATTTTGAAAGAAATAATTATACATCTGGAACTGGTGATAGTGGGTTTTTATATATACATAGAGGAGAACCTATCCAACTTTCCAGTTTAAGAGTTAGAATTTTAGATGCTACAGGAAAACTTGCTTCTAATATTGGAAATGATAATACCGTATTTTTAGAAATTAGAAAACCATTAAAAAAATAAATAATTTTATGTTGCGTGATTTTTGAAATTATGAAAATGTTTTTTAATTATTTAACTTAAGAGAAACTTTTTTAATAGATTTTCCTTTTTTTATTTATTTTATGCTTATTTTATTAAGAATTTGTATTTTATGCCGGTTTTAATGCTGTTTTATGCTTAACTTAAGGATAAAATTTAAATTTTATCCTCTTAAATAGAATAAAAGAACCAACAATACGGAATAAAATAAGATTTTCTTCATTTTTTCAGATTTTTTTAAAAAATAATTACAAGTATTCTTATTTTATTTTTTTTTTTTTCGTTCTTTTATTCTAAATTATTTTCTGTATTAATAATAAAAGTATGGATAACTTAATTTCTAAAATTTCTAAAAGAGGAGTTCGTTCCTCTACTCTCAATTTATACGAAAGACATTTAAAGAAAGTTTCAAAAGCACTCACAGGAAAAGAATTTGAAAATATGGATTTCGTAAATTCCAAAACAAAAGAATTATTAGAATTCTTAAATAAACAATCTTCCTCAGTTAAAAAAAATTACATTGCTTCAATTCTAGTTGGATTATCACCAGATACTAAAAAATCCCCTCCTGAGAAATATCAAAAGGTATATAACAAGTTAAGCGAAATCTTAGTAGAAGAACATTCTAATTATATTAATGGTAAAAGAGAAAATAAAAAGAATGATAAAGAAAATGATAATTGGTTAGAATGGAATGATATCTTAAAATTGAAAAGGTCCTTAGGAAATGAACTTAGAAAAAGAAATGTTAAATTATCTAATAATACAATTTCAAAAAAGAATAAAGACTTACTTCAACAATATTTAGTATTATCTTTATATACTGATATACCACCAAGAAGGAATGAATACGCAGATATGAAAATAATAAATAAAAGTGATTATCAAAAATTAAGTGATAATGAAAAAGAAAAGAATATTTATTTAATTACTAATGGTAGAAATAAAAAGAAATTACATTTTGGACGGGATGCAGTAAAAAGTGAAGGAGAAGAAAAATATAATGTATTTCCTGTTCCTGGTAATTTAAATTCTGTTATTAATCTTTGGTTAAATTATCATAATGAAGATTATCTTCTAGAAGATAGTAGAGGAAATCAACTTACCAAAAATGGATTAACAAAATATATTAATAAAATCTTTTCACCTTTAGATAAATCAATTTCTACATCTATGTTAAGGAAAATCTTCTTATCACATAAATTTAAAGATGAAGAAAAAAGACAAAAAGAAAAAGAAGAACTAGCTCGTCAAATGAACCATTCAAAGGAAGTTCAACAAAAAGTTTATGTGAAGTTTGATTAATTAAACAACTTAAAAAAATATCTTATATATATAATAAGTAATTATAAGTAATAACAAAATGTCAAATACAGATAATATTGATAATTTAGAAGTTGAAGTTTATTTAGAAGAAATAAGACAACAACAATTAAAATATCTTGAATTATTAGAGAGGCGAAAAATCGCACAAAAGAAATATTTTAAAAGTGAAAAAGGCAAAGAAGCAAATCGTAAAGCACAATTAAAATATTATCATAATCATTTATCAACTAAAAAACCAGTAGGGAGACCTAGAAAACAAAAGAGAGTAGAAGAGATTGAAGATAATAAAGAGATAATAGATAATAATTAAGTATTATGAAATCCTGATAATTTCGTTTTTAAAATTTTTTAATTTATTCTAATTTAAATAATTAATATGTATATATACTAAAAATATGAGTTCATACAAAATTACACAATATACTAAAGATAAAGCAAAAATAGAAGGTGTTATTGTTAAACCTTCTACTAATAAAAAAAAAAAAATAGATGTATTTGATAAACAAGGAAATAAACTTGCTTCTATTGGAGGAATAAAACCAGATGGGACACCTTATTTTGATTATCCAAATTATATTAAATCTATAGGAAAAGAAAAAGCAGATTTAAAAAGAAAAGCATATTTAAAAAGACATTCCAAAGAACCTAAAAAAAAAGACGGTAAAAAAACCCCTTCATATTACGCAGATGTTCTTTTATGGTAATATCATATATTTCTTTAAATTCTTCTAATATTTTATCACTTGTAAATTCAGGAAGCATTTTTATTTTTTATTCATATTTATTTTTTCTTTTTTTTACTTGAAATAAATTTTCCATCTTTCCATCTCAATGTCCCGTCCATATCTTTTTGTTTTTGTTTTACTAATTGTAATAATTTTTTCTTACCGTGTAATTTAACTAATTCCGGAAGTGTAATTGGAGTATTATCATTAACTCGTTTTAAAGGACGGCACGCTTTACCCATTCTTTCACTGGTTCCACATTTTACTGTTTCACCTTTACTTAAATAAGGTTCTACTTCAACCCATTGTTCCCCTGATAACCATCTTTGAATACCTTCTGTTTTTTTGGGTTTAGGTCCTGAATATTTTCCACCTAATTTTTGATATTCTTTTTGAATGAATGCTGATTTAAATAAACCTGAACGTTCAAAAGTTTCATCAGCTTTTTTTTTTGCTTTTTTGTATAATTCAGGATTTAAAACATTTTTAGGAACATATACCATTTTTATTTAATATAATAATATGTTTTATTTTATGATTAATAATCTTAGTAAATAATAAAATGAATAGAATAAAACTATTTGTAGGAATACCTTCCTATGATGGAAGAATTGAGACAAGTTGTATTATGACATTACAAACTTTATTAGAAAGAATGGTTAAATTAGAATTGATTTCAACTTACTGTATTAAAATAAATACTGGTAGTTTAATTAATCGTGTTAGAAATGAACTTGTAGGTGTTTTTATGAAAACTGATTATTCTCACTTTCTTTTCCTGGATAGTGATTTATCTAATTTTGAATTATGTTTGATTAAAATGATTCTATCTAAAAAAAGAATTATTGGTGGAACTTATAGAATTAAGAATGAAGAAGAGAGATATAATATTAATTTATGTAATAGTGTAAATAAAACATTAGAAGAATGTTCTAAAAACGAACAAGGAGTTGTGGAAGTTGAAAATATCGCAACTGGTTTAATGTTAATACATAGAAATGTATTTGTTGAATTTATGGATAAGTATCCTAATATGAAATATTATTTAAGCACTAAAAAGAAAAATGAAGAATGGAACTTTTTCCATAGTTTCATTCATCCAGATAAAAAAATTTATTTAAGTGAGGATTACGGGTTTTGTTATTTATTAAAAAAAATAGGTATTCCAATATTCGCACAAATTAAAAACGGTATGAAACACCACGGAACAAATGCTTATTCTGGGAATTTTGAAGATTACCTAAATAAAATATTATCTAATAATAATAAATAATTATTATAGTTCATAATATTCTAGTATGTCCCATTCATCAAGAACAACCGCCAATCATCAAATTCTTAATCACGCAAAATTAGATGCGATTAAAGACCATTTATCCGCTATAAGTAGTAATACTTCAGCAACACAACCCGTTAGTGATACATTAACACACACAAAATTAGATAGTGGAAATTCACTTTTAACAAGTATTGATAGTTCTTTAAGTGGAACTGTTTCCGTTTCAGGTAGTTTTAGCGATACTACCACACATTCAAAATTAGATGGAGTTAATTCAAATCTTTCTGGATTAGGAACTGAAAGCACTTTATCTTCAATTGATACTACTCTTTCTTCTGGAACTGTTTCCGTTTCAGGTAGTTTTAGCGATACTACCACACATTCAAAATTAGATGGAGTTAATTCAAATCTTTCTGGATTAG
>CAACVD010000682.1_pt1 | contig 16443 bp, 24 predicted proteins | sample 2381771 | NCBI WGS metagenome assembly CAACVD01 (sample SAMEA5211965, study PRJEB30684) | marine metagenome | biome: Marine; feature: Epipelagic; material: Water | collected 2015-10-15 | depth 15 m | reverse complement strand
AACTGCAATTATTTCTATATGGTTATATGGAAATAAGTGGAATTATGCACCATACTTTGGTATATTTAGTCAAATATTTTGGTGGGCATTTACATATCTTCACGAAATAACGTCAATGTATGTGCTTTGTGCTTTTATGACTGCCACTCATATACGAAACATTTTTAAAATGAGGGAATAATGGCAATAGATGGAATTTACGGAATTCAAATTCATCAAGGTAGATGGAATTCAAAAATAGTTAATAAATTTGGTTTTAATGCAGATATTGCAACTGATGAAGAAACTATTTGGGATCAAGGTGGTTCATATTCATATTTATCATCAGCAAGTGTATTAAAGGTATCTAGTAGTAGTGCAAATGATACTTCTGATGGCACTGGTGCACGAACAGTTCAAGTCTATGGTGTAGATTCTGACTATAATGAAATTAATGAGATAATTACTCTTAATGGACAAACAGCAGTAAATACAAGCAATTCGTTTTTACGAGTGTATAGGGTTATTGTTAGAACTGCTGGAAGTGGAGAAAAAAATGCTGGAGATATTTATGTTGGAGATGGAACTGTGACAAGTGGAGTTCCTGCTACTAAGTATGCAAAAATATTAGTTGGAAATAATCAAACTCTAATGGCTTTATGGACTGTGCCAAATGGATATACTGGTTATCTTTATCAATTTGATTGCTCTAGTGGTTCTACTGCGGCAAATAAATTTCAAACCATTAAATTATTTATACGTCCAGAAAACGAAGTATTTCAAGTAAAAGATGTTCAAACAATTCATAATAATAATATTGTTTTAGATTATGGAGTTCCACTTAAAATAAATGAAAAATCTGATATTGAAGTAAGAGCCTTGGCATCAAGTGGTACAGATGCAGTTTCTGCTAATTTTTCAATTATTTATAAAAAGAATACTTAACTACCAATTTTTTCTGTTTTTTTTCTTTAATTGAATTGCATTGCCTAAAATCATCATATCAGCAAGTATTGATGCTTTGGCATTGACAATAGAATTATTGTATAAGCGACTTTCTTCATTTACTAAAAGACAATCACCATTGGGTAACTCCAAGAGTTGAACAAGACCACCAACAAATTTTTGTGCTTCTTCAAGACTTGGTTCTGATTTATGAACGTAAAATTTAGGATATAGCATTTTGATACCATTGAGGTGTTTCTAGTTTCCATTTAGCAAATCTTGATTTGTCTTTTATATAAAACTCTCTGTAAGCATCAACATAGAAAGGTTTTTTATATTGATCAGGCATACATTGAGGTGGGTTCTCCCAAATAACAGAAGGAAAGTTTTGAGGTAGTTCTTTAAGAACATAAATCATTTCTTCAGCTTTATGTATTTTATTATATCTTCTTCTGTATTCATTTAAACATTCTGTCCATAAATCAAACAGATAAACATAATGTCGCCAACATTTCCTCACCCATTTTGTTGAAGGATGATTTATAAATGCTGATTTGTAAAGAAGAGGATGTTTGTTATCATCAAGAACTCTATGAGTTGTAGAAAGCATTTGTCCATATTCTAAAATCATTTTGACAATATGTTTATCACAATGCATTCTTCCTGCTTTAAAAGGACAGATATCTAAAAAAAATATATTCATTCTTACTGATCTTTGTGATGATAAATATATTCTATTACAGATTGAATTGAACTGTACATATCATCTGCATTATGTTGCTCTTCATTTGCTTTTACAATGTTATGAAGTTGATTAAGTATTTCATTTACCATTATTTCTCCTATTTAAATTTATATACTAAATGTATATTTATTGTTTTTGATTGTCAACATAATTTATACATTAAGTAAAAAACATTTGCTGAACTATTTTTTTTGTGTATATTAATTTTATGTCTTTTATTGCCATAGCGAATTGCATCACAGTACAAAATATAAAACCGACTACAAAACTCGTTCTAATCGTTCTTGCTAATTATGCTGATGAAAAATTTGAAACGTATCCTAGCAAAAGGCATTTGGCAAAAATATGTAATTGTGATGAAAGAACTATTTTAAGATCATTGCAAGAATTAGAAGATAAAAAAATTATACGAAAAAAAGAAAGATTTGATGATGGTAGACAAACTTCTAATCTTTATACTATTCTTGTAAAAAATGCAAATTTGTCACCCTCCCCCCCTACAAATATGTCACCCCATAATACTATCAATAATATACATATAGTGAAGTTGTCAAAAAAGGCTAATGGAAGAATAGAATATCCTGATGAATTTGAAGAGTTTTGGAAGTTGTATCCATCATCAGAACATAAAACAAAAAAAGACAAAACATTTGCAATGTGGAAAAAAATAGAAGATAAAAAACAACTGTTAATATGTCTTAAAAATTACTCTTTAAAAAAACAAGGAAAATTTATTCACAATCCTTATAATTGGTTTGTTGACAAAATTTACGAAAAGTATAAAAATATAGAAATAAAAAAAGAAAGTAAAAATTCACTCGCAGGATAATGAGAATTTTAAACGAAATAGGAATTACTTTAAATAATTATTCAATAGGCAATCACAAAACATTTTGCCCAAAATGCAAACATACTAGAAAATCACAAAATAGATTTGATACTCCACTTTCTGTAACGATTGATTCAGAAAAAGTTTTATATAAATGTCATAACTGTGATTATCAAGGTATAGTATCAGAAAACACAAATTATAAAGTTATGCCTAAGATAAAAAAAGAAACAACATCAAAACTTTTTGATTGGTTTAATAAAAGAGGTATTTCTCAAAAAACAGTTGAAGATTTAGGTATCTATGAAAGTAATGGGTCAATATGTTTTCCATATATACAAGATAATCAAACTGTAAATATAAAATTTAGAACTTATGATAAACGATTTAAACAACAGCCAAATGCACAACGAACTCTTTACAATATTGATAATGTAAAAAAATATTGGGAAAGAACTGGAAAAAAGAATTTAATAATTTGCGAAGGTGAAATGGATGTAATTGCATTTTATGAAGCAGGAGTAATAAATGCAGTAACATTACCTGATGGTGCACCTAAAGAAGCAAAGTTTGATTTAAAAGATTTACGATTTCAAGCATTAAAAAATTGTAAGTGGTTAAATGATGTTGATAAAGTTTATATCGCAACAGATCAAGATGATGCAGGAAAAGCTTTGCATTTAGAGTTAGTGCATAGATTTGGTAAAGATAGATGTTTACAAGTAAAATTTCCTGATCAAGCTGGTGACGTTGCTACAAAAGATGCAAATGAATGTCTACTCCATCTAGGCAGAAATACTCTTATTGATTCACTAAAACAAGCTACACCTTACCCTATACAAGGCATATATACTGTTAGAAATTACAAAAAAGAAATTTATGACATATATGAAGGCAACATACAAAAACCTCTCTCCACAGGCTTTAAAATCCTTGATACTATTTACAAAATTCAACCAGCAACATTTCACGTTGTAACTGGTGTTCCTAATCACGGAAAATCAAATTTCATTGATCAAATTGCAGTTAATCTTTTTAGAAATGAAAATTGGAAGTTTTGTATATTTTCTCCTGAACATTCAACACCACAACACATAAGAAGAATTGTTGAGAAGATTATTAAAAAACCTTTTGATGATGGATATTATGAAAGAATGTCAAAAGATGAATTGACTAGAGGAATGAAAATTTTAAATGAGAACTTCTATTTTATTGAAAATAAGGATAATATACCATCAATAGATTGGATTCTATCAAAAGCAAAACAGAGTGTTTTGAAATTTGGGATTAAAGGTATTATTATTGATCCATACAATGAAATTAATTCAACAAGAGAAGGGAATAAAAGAGAAGATGAACATATACGAGATGTTATTAGCAAGTGTAAAAGGTTTTGTAGAACACACGAAATCACTATGTGGATGGTTGCACACCCAAATAAATTGCCTCGCAAGGAAGATGGGAGTATCGCAGTTCCAACTATGTATGATGTTAGTGGTTCTGCTCATTGGAATAATATGGCTGATGTAGGGCTTGTTGTCCACAGAAACTTTGACACACAAAAAACGAGAGTAATTACAAGAAAGATAAGGGAGCAAGGTCTATATGGAAATATAGGTGAATGTTTCTTTGAATACGATTTGAAACAAAGAGTTTACAAAGAAGTAATAAAAGAATCAAAAACTCAAGAAACAAGACAATATTGGTACAATGAATAGATTTGACTATCATACTGCTTTGCAATCAAAAAAATTTAATGATTCAGGATTAAAAGGTATTGAATATTTTAAATCAAAAAAATGTGTAGGATTCAAATATGATTTTGTTTTAAATAAATCTTTATCAAAAGAATATAATGATGTAGATTTTTTTTATGTTGAGGCACCTTATCCAAAAGGAATAAAAATTTTTGATGAAAGAGCAAATGTAAAGGAACAAAGAGGGATAGAAGATTTTGCAAAAGCATTAACCTTAATTATAGATTCCACCAATAAACCATTTGCAATTTCTACATCAAAACATTTACACAATAAACTTCCAAAACCAAAAATGAAATATCAAATTAAATCTTTTTTATATGAATTGACATTTGCAATATACAATTGGGAAAAAAATATACAATTTAAAACAACAGAGCAATTGATGAAATATGTTGCTTACAACTATAAATGTATAGGTGATTTCTGTTGTGGTTATGGACAACCTTTATTTGATTTTTTGAAATATGGTGGACAAAAAATAGTTGCTAGTGACCACAATGATTTATGTATTTCAGTACTCAAAGATAAAATGGAAGCATATGAAAAAAACATCTAAATCCACATTTATGAAAATATATAAAGATGTTAATGTCTATGAAAAAGCATTACAACGAATAAGATGGCTTTATGATGAATTTGAAACAGTAGCAACTAACATATCAGGTGGTAAAGATTCAACTGTTGTATTAGAACTTATGATACAAGTGGCAAAAGAAAAAAATAAATTACCAGTAAAAGTTTTGTTTTTAGACCAAGAGGCAGAGTGGCAAGGAACAATTGATCAAGTAAAATATTCTATGGAAAGAAAAGAAGTTGAGCCCTATTGGTTTCAAATTCCTTTTGTAATACAAAATGGAACATCAACTATTGATTGGTGGTTAAAATGTTGGGATAAAAACCATAAAGACAAATGGATGTATCCCTATCAAGATTATTCATACAAAGAAAATATATATGGTAGTGATAGATTTTATGAGATAATGGATTTAATATATGAAAAAGAATGGGGCAATAATCTTGCTATACTTGGTGGAGTTCGCACAGAAGAATCTCCAGTCAGAAAAATGGGTTTGTGCTATCAAGAAACCTACAAAGGTGAAACTTGGGGTGCAATAAGAAACAAAAAAAAAGGCATATACTCATTCTATCCAATATATGATTGGACATTTCACGATATATGGAAAGCCATATTTGATAATAATTGGAGATATAACACAGTTTATGATGCTCAATATAGGTATGGAGTTCCATTTCCAAATATGAGAATATCAAATTTAACTCACGAAACAGCAATTAAAAATATCTATTATGCCCAAGAAATAGAACCAAAAACTTACGAGAAGCTTACTCAACGACTAGGTGGCATTGATATGGCGGCAAAACTTAACAAAGATTATTTTATATATGACTTACCATATATGTTTAAAAGTTGGGTTGAGTATAGAGATTACCTTTTAGATAAACTTATCAATAATGAATATTCAAAACACTTTAAGAAAATGTTTGCAGATAATCAAAGAGTTTTTGGAGAAATATTTAAAGACAATCCTGAATTTGAACTAAAGTGTAGAAAAGCAGAAGTTTCTTGTATATTAACTAATGATTGGGAGGGCACCAAAATGAGAAACTTTAGAAGAGAACCAACATTAATTAGATACATCAGAAAAGAAAGGGAAAGAAAAGAGAATGAGTTACGACAAGCACCCAGTCAATAAAGTCCAATGGATCAAAATTGATAGAATACAAGCAAATAATTATAATCCAAATGCTGTTGCTAAAAATGAAATGAATCTTTTGTACACATCAATTAAGCAAGATGGCTATACACAACCAGTGGTTACAATCTATGATGAGAGCATCGATAAATTTGTCATAGTAGACGGATTTCACAGATATTCAATTATGAAAATGTATAAAGATATATATGAAACAACAGATGGTCACTTACCTATTGTTGTTATTGAAAAGAAGATAGAAGAGAGAATGGCCTCAACTGTTAGGCATAATAGGGCTAGAGGTAAGCATAGCATAGATGGTATGGCTAATATTGTCTTTTCAATGTTAGATAAAGGAATCAAAGACACGACAATTTGTCATAATCTTGGACTTGAGCCAGAGGAACTGATAAGATTGAAACACGTTACTGGATTTAGTAAATTATTTGAGAATACAGAATATTCAAAATCTTGGGAAACAAGACGACAATTGGAGGTAAGAAAAGAATATGAAGATAGAAAAACTGAACATTAATCAAATTAAACCATATTGGAACAATCCAAGAAAAAACACAGATGCTATTCAAGCAGTGAAGAATAGCATAGAACGATATGGATATAACAGTCCAATTGCAGTAGATAAAAATAATGTCATAATTGCTGGGCATACAAGATTTATGGCATTGAAGGAAATGGGTGAGGAAGAAATACAAATCATTAAATTAGATTTAAATGAACAAAAAGCAAAAGAGTACAGAATCATAGATAATAAATCTAATGAACTTTCATTATGGGATAATGATGCACTTATGAAAGAATTACGAGAAATATCAAATATAGATGTAATGAAACAGTATTTTCCTCAACAAAATTTAGATAATATTCTCAATGATAATTTAGAACTCAAACCCATAGAATATACTGAAGAATCTTTTAATAATAGTATGCAAAATGAATCAAAAAGATTTATTAGCGACAATGAGGACTCACTACACAAGGTAATGTGTCCACATTGCCTGAAGGAGCATTATATCAATAGGAGCGAATTATTGAATTTTGCATCCGACACTAGAGAAGAGTAAAATCTGATTCTTTATACGATCTTTCTTTAGCTTCAAATAAATATTTTTTCTCCAAAGAAAAATCATCATATCCCTCTTCAATACAGTTAAAGTAATGTTTACTTGGGGGAGCAACTCTGTTTGTATTCATTACATACGTCATTGCCAACTCACCATTTAATTTGAAAAATATTTTAGAATACAAATTAGGATAACCTTCATAAACATCCAAAGATTTTTCACAATCCTTTGTAATATCCCAAACACCCATAGGACATTTGAATCCTTCAATTTGTTCCACATCAGCCACACCTCTGAACACCAACCTAAAATTAGGTATTAATATTTTTCCCAAAGGTTTTGCTTGAGGACAACGTAGTTTCATTTGTTCCAAATTTAAGTTACTTCCATAAGATAAATATTTCATTATGCTATCCTTTCATTTAATAAATCACTTCTACCCAAAAAGTAGTATTCCAATTTGTCGCAAACACCAGCGAACAAACTATCAGCTTCAAAGTCAACATCTTTCATTGAAGAAACAAACTGATGTAATTTGTCATCATCCAATTTTCTAGTATTACCAATATAAAGATTGTTTACTTCATCATAAGAAAGAAAACGTGTATGAGGTGTCATTGTACCAACATTGCCATCTCTTGAAGTTCTGATTGCAGTAAACTTAAAACCAAAACCTCTTTTTGGTGTCATCTCAATATTGAAGTGAGCCATAGCACCTTTTAAAACACCATAAGCTTTTTTCTTTAAATCATTATCTACATCTCTGTCAGATACAAAAGTTCTATCCATTGAAGTGCCACTTTTCTTTTTGTCACACTCTGCAACAAAATCCATTAGAAATAAAATCCAATTTTTGATTTTGAAAGCACTCAATGTACCACTATGATGTCTGAATTCAATTGTATTAACTCTTGAATAACCTCTCATACTTGTAGTATTTACTTTGCTTTCTCTTCTTGTAGCATAACCAACTGATTCAGTAATATCAAAACCAATAACTGAACGACAGTAATTATTGTTATTATCTCTTCTGCTAGAAGGCATAAAAGCATCAATCTGTTTTTCAAATTTTGCATATCTTTTTAAAATTGATCTTACAGTATCTTCTTCCATATTCTCCCAAGAGATATGAACGTGTAAACCACATCTTCTATCAACAGAACCATTTGCAAGTTTTACTGCATTTACAACCGCATCAATTTCAGAAATTCTGTCAATTGTAAGAATAGGCGAAACTAATTCACCACCTCTCATTGATCTTCCTCTGCCTGATGCAACCGTAGAATCATAAGTGATCTTCCAATTATCAAAGTTAGTAGAAGAATGATATCCCTCAATAGTTGAAGTAATACCAGCTTCTCTTAATTTTTTTTGAACACTACTTGCTGTTGCATTTCTGTATTCAATCTCTAATCCAAATTTAATAGTATCTTTCATTATCGCTCCTTGTTAAGTTATACTATCTGTATAATTATATATTAGCCAATACAAAAAAGAATGTCAACAATAAAGAACAAAAAAAATAAAAAAAAATATTATTGTTGTAAAAATACAACACAATAAAAAAAAATTATACTTTTTGTAAATAAGTGTTGACTATTGTTTACATAGTTAGTATATTATAATCTACAAGGAGTAAAAAATGCGAAAAAACAACAAAAAACAAAAAAATACTTTTTTATGTAAGATCAAAGAAAATCTGTTATGGATATTTCTAGTGATACAGACTTTAACTTTATTGGCTGTATTCTTTGATGTAAATGTGGACAATATATCACAAAATCTTGAGAGAGGTTTTTGGGTTGTTGCTCTTTATCTTTCAAAGAAGTTGGGAGGTTAGTATGATAACTTTTTCAAAATTCACGATTATAGAAATTGCAAAATGGAAAGAGATCAACGAGCAAGATATTGCAAAGGCATATACTTGTAAGATGATGGGTGAGTTAGATTTGGCAAAACAGTTTATGTCAAAGTCAACGGATAAAAATCAGTTGAACTCACAAATGGCTCTCATTGGAAAACAAAAAGTTTCTAATTGGGATAATGTAAACAAATATTTATAGGAGATAAATATGGAACTAAATTATAAAGAAAAGATTACTTTAGATAACATTGATGTTAAAATAGATTTTGCATTAAGAAATTCTGAAACTTGGACAGAGTTTAGAGAGTTGTGTGTTGATGCTTTTCTTATCTATGGAGAAGAGCAAGGTATTTCTTCAGGCACAAGTGCAGAAATATTTATGGCAAATGATTATGATTCTGATCTGTTAGAATTATGGAATAGAAACTGTGATAAATATAAGGAGTAGAAAATGGATATAAAATTTGAAAACAATGTACCAATGCCTTTAGGTGCAAATAAAAGTAAATATGAATTTTTAAATGAGATGAAAGTTGGTCAATCTTTTGTAATTCCAATAATATCAGATTATGCAAAAGATACAAATAAATGGAGAAATCAATTTCATTATAGAAAGTGGAAATGCTCTATTAGAAAAGTTGATGACAACAATATGAGAATATGGAGAGTAGAATGAAAAGCTTTTTAGAAAACTTAGGATTATTTATCATCTGTTTAGGAATTATGGGAATGTTTTATGTATTACTGCATTTTGCTCCTTTATGGGATCAATGGGTGATTGATACAAGAAACAATATATGATAGAACATAGATAATTAAATGATTAAATTTTTGTAGAGGTATATGGCAAAGAAATATATACACGTCAATCAACATAAAATTAGGAGTAACTTAAAACATAATTTAAATGAACCGGTTATCACAGTTAAAACAAGTAATAAAAATATTTATGGACATCAAGTTGATATTCTTGGAGAATCAAAAGTAATTTATGGAAATAATAAACCAATTCTAAGTTGTGGAGCTAGAGTGGTTATAGAAACACATAGTGAGGTATTAGTAGATGGTAAAAAGATATAATAAAGTTGAAATTACATTTACTAAGAAAACAAAAAGAAGATTCAAAAAAGATGGGCTAAGACATAGAAAGAAGCTTAGCCCAAAATCTCATTTAAGGCATAAATAGCAAGGTACTATGGGTCAAAGACACATTGATTTGTTCACCCAGCCCTCTTAAAATCGCTTAATTTTTTACAAAATGTACAAAAAAGTTTGAATTTAGCAGAAATGGTGCTATTTTGTATATATGCAAAAACATAGTGAAGAATTAATAGAAAGAATAAGACAAGAGTTTGTTCAAGGTTTTATGGATGGAGAAGTGCGAGTTTATCCAACGATTGAAGAATTATCAAAGAAACATAAAATCCCTGCAATCACTCTTTATCGTAAATCAAAAGAATGGAAACAACAGAAAATAAAATTTCAACAAGAACTCAGTTTAGAGATTGATGAAAACAAAAAAAAGAAAATGGCAAAAGATGCAGTAGACTTTGATGAGAATAATTTACGAATAGCCAAAGCATTACAAAACGAAATAGTGGCATTACTTTCTTTATCTAATAAGAAGAGAAGAGAAAATGATGACAGACCATACTTAACTGCAAGTAGTTTAAATTCATTAGGTATGGCACTATCAACTTGCCAAAGAGTAGGCAGATTAGCATTAGGAGAATCAACTGATAATACAAATGTTACAACAAACGAATCCACAGTTAACGAAGCTTTCCAACTTATTGAAGAAATCTTGGGAAGTTCCGATACAAAAAGCAAGTCTGAATTACATTAAATATTTCAAACTAGCAAGGAAGAAACAAAAGACACCAAAAGGAAATTGGAATGTTTGGCTTATTCTTGCAGGAAGAGGTTTTGGAAAAACGTGGACTGGTGCTTATGATATTGTCAATTATGCAATGCAAAATCCAAATACAATTAGTGCAGTTCTTGCTCCTACATTTGGTGATTTACGAAGAGTTTGTTTTGAGGGTGTAAGTGGAATTAATCAGTTAATACCAAAAGAGTGTTTTAAAAAACAAAGTAAAGCTGGATATAATCGTAGTACAAGTGAGATTCATTTGTGGAATGGCTCAAAAATTATGGGCTTTGCCGCAAGTGAACCTGATAGATTAAGAGGAAGTCAGTATCACCGAGCTTGGTGTGATGAGCTAGCCGCTTGGAGATATCCTGAAGCTTATGACCAATTGATGTTTGGTATGAGATTAGGTAAGAAACCACAAGTAGTTATTACTACAACACCTAGACCCACACAGTTAATTAAATCTCTTTTTAAAAGACGTACAGAAGATGTTTACGTTACTCAGGGGTCAACATACGAAAATGTAGATAATCTTGCTCCAAGTGCTTTAGAACAGTTTAGAGAACGATATGAAGGCACACGTTTAGGCAGACAAGAATTATATGCTGAAATATTAGATGATGTTGAAGGTGCATTATGGAATCATTCAATGATAGATAAGAATAGAGTCCACAAAGAAGAATTACCTGAGATGAGTAAAATTGTAATTGGTATTGATCCTGCTGTAACAAGCAATGCTAATTCTGATGAAACTGGAATTATTGTTGCAAGTTTGGGTGAAAATGGGTATTACTACATACTGGAAGATAAAAGTGGGAAATATTCTCCTGATTCTTGGGGACGTATTGCAGTTGAACTCTTTTATCGCTATAATGCCAATATGATTGTTGCCGAAATTAATAATGGTGGTGATCTTGTTGAAAGGTTGTTGCGAAGTGTTGATAAAAATGTTGTTATTAAAACAGTACACGCAACAAGAGGTAAAATGATAAGGGCAGAGCCAGTATCAGCATTGTATGAACAAGAAAAAGTTTTTCATTGTGGTTCTTTCAATGAATTAGAAGATCAGATGTGTTCATATACTGGAGATACAAGAAGCAAAAGTCCTGATAGATTGGATGCTCTAGTTTGGGCATTAACACAACTAAGTGTTTCTAGTGGGAAGCCATTATGGAGAATAAGTTAAATGAGTATACTAGACGATTTAAAAAAAATATTTACAAGAAACATCAAAACAAAACAAGCACCAGTAACAGTTTATAACAACGTAGGTTACTCAACACCAAAAAGAGATTCATTTATACAATATGCAGAAGAAGGTTATCAAGAAAATGCAGTTGTTTATAAATGTGTAAATGAAATTGCCAATGGTGCATCAAGTGTAAAGTTTGATGTATTTGATGAGGAAACAAAGTTAGATAATCATCCATTAATAAATTTACTAGAAAGACCAAATCCCTTACAAGCAAGGAACGAATTTTTTCAATCTCTTTATGCCTATTTATTATTAAGTGGCAATAGTTATGTATTAAGAACAGGATCAGACAATCAACCACCAAAAGAGTTGCATTTATTACGTCCAGACAGAATTAAAATAGAACCAAGTAATACAACAATTCCAAAAAGCTATCAATATGAATTGAGTGGACAAGTTGTTGCATCATATCCAGTAGATTCAGAAACTGGTGCAAGTGAAATAAAACACTTTAAATTATGGAATCCTACTGATGATTATTATGGTCTATCTCCTATCAGAGCCGCAAGTGTTGATATTGATCAGCACAATTACTCTGCAAAACACAATGTAAATCTTTTAATGAATGGAGCAAGACCTAGTGGTGCAATCGTATTTAGACCAAGAGATGAAGCAGGAATGAATGTTCAATTAACTGAATCACAAAGACAACAATTAATTTCTGATTTAGAGTTAAGATTTCAAGGTACAAATAATAGTGGCAGAGCAATGTTATTAGAAGGAGATTTTGATTGGAAAGAAATGGGTTTATCTCCAAAAGATATGGATTTTCTACAACTGAAAAATATGAGTGCAAGAGATATTGCAATGTGTTTTGGAGTACCTAGTCAACTAGTAGGCATTCCTGATGCACAAACTTACTCAAATGTACAAGAAGCTAGACTTGCTTTATATGAAGAAACAATCATTCCATTAATACGAAGAGTAGAGTCTGATTTAAATGAATACCTTGCTCCATATTATGGTGAGAGATTAAGAATTCAATATGATATTGATTCTATTCCTGCAATGGCAGAAAGAAGAAGAAGAATTTATGAGAATGTAACTGTTGCTGTAAGAGAAGGAATTATATCAAGAAATGAAGCACGAGATAGATTAGGACTTGAACCCATTACTGGTGGAGATGAAGTTTATATAAGTGCAAATCTATTTCCATTAGGTGAACCTGAAGAGTCTAACCTAGAAGATGATTCAGAAAAAGATTTTGAAGAAGATTATCTTTCAAAAAGAGAAGTAAGAAAAGATGTATTTACAACAGAGGAAGAAGCAGAACAACGTGCAGAGGAAATAGGATGTAGTGGTACACATTCACACGACACAGATAATGGAACTGTATTTATGCCTTGTGCATCACATAGTGATTATGAGAGAATAACTGGAGAAGAATTAAAGTATCATACTGCTGACCCTGAATACTTAGTACAACAAGACCCAAGAATGGGAGAGGGTGAGGATGTTTTTGATTCTGTGGGAGAAGCAAGAGAAAGAGCAGAAGAATTAGGATGTGAGGGCACCCACACATTAAGAACACCTGATGGTAATGTTTATATGCCTTGTAGTAGTCACTCTATCTATATGAGAGTAACTGGACAAGATAAGTCATTAGAAGATATTGATCTTACACCAACATCAGGTATGGCTGAAGAAGCACGAAAAGGTTTGGAATGGAGAAAAGAATTTAAACGAGGTGGTACTGCTGTTGGAGTTGCAAGAGCCAATCAACTTGTTAGAAAAGAAAATCTATCACCAAGAACTGTATTGAGAATGTATAGTTTCTTTGCACGACACGAAGTTGACAAACAAGCAGAAGGATTTAGAGCAGGAGAAAAAGGATATCCAAGTGCAGGAAGAATTGCTTGGGCATTATGGGGTGGTGATGCTGGACAAACTTGGTCTGCAAAAAAAAGAGATCAAATTAAAAAAGAAGTAGAAAAAGCTTGTTGTCAAGATTGCGAAGAAAAAGCAGAAGTATCAGGCAAAGCAAAAAAAACATTAGAAGGAAAAGTTAAAGAACATAATGACAAGCACGGACACAAGAAAGGAAAAAGAGTAACATTAAGAATGTTAAGTGCTGTTTTTAGAAGAGGTGTAGGAGCATACAGAACAAACCCTGAATCTGTAAGAAGAAATGTTACTGGACCTGATCAATGGGCAATTGCACGAGTAAATGCCTTTTTATATGCTGTAAGAACTGGAAGATTTAGAAGTGGACAATTTGATAGAGATTTGCTACCAAAAGATCATCCATTATATAAGGCAAAGGGTAAAGATGATTAAACAAAAGGGGAAAAAATGGTTAGACCAACAAACTATCAACTGTATGTTGACACATATAATACTTTTTTAAATAACAATAAAGATTATAAAAAAACTTGCGAAGAACTTAATATTAAAAGACCTACATTATGTAGTCGTTTGTGGAAGTACAGAAAAGATAATGATATAAAACCAACAGAAGAAAAAAAAGAAATACAAAAACCATATCAATTAATCAAACAAGAACTAAAAGAAATCGTAGTTCCAAATCTACAACACGACCCTGATGAACCAATTGATGAATTAATTAATAGACTAACTGAAAATTTTAAACGAACAAAATTACACGAAGATGAAAAAAAATGGAGACCAATTCACGTTAATACAGATAAACCCATAGGTATTGCTTGGTTAGGTGATCCACATATTGATGACCCATATTGTGATTGGGTTACATTAAGAAGAGATTTAAATATAATTAAAAACACAAAAGGGTTATATGGTGCTTCATTAGGTGATCAAACAAATAATTGGGTTGGAAGATTAGCACGATTATATGAGAATCATACTGTTACAAAAGCTGATTCTTGGCGACTAGTAGAATGGTTAATCAAAGAAATGGATCCATTGATCCTAATTGCTGGTAATCACGATATGTGGAGTGGAAACTCTGACCCTGTGCAATGGATGAAAAGGCCACATCAAATCTATGAAAAATGGCAATCACGATTACAATTAGAATTTCCTAATGGTAAAAAAGTAAAGATAATTGCATCACACGATTTTCCTGGACACTCAATGTGGAATAATCTTCACGGACAAATGAAAGCGGCAAAGTTTTTATCATCAGCCCATCTTTACATTGCTGGTCATAAACACAATTGGGCATTACAACAAATTGAATTACCTGAAAATGATATTTGTTGTTGGTTAGCAAGAGCAAGAGGATATAAGTTTTATGATGAACACGCATTGCGTTTTGGGTTTGAGGAGCAAAGATACGGACACGCAATCTGTACAATAATTAATCCACAAGCTACCAATAAAACTGATTTAATGATATGCTTTTCTAATTTAGAAGAAGGTGCTGAATATTTAAAATGGAAAAGACACAAAGTCAAATAAAAAGATTACATACATCATCAAGAAGAAGATTAAGTTTACGAAAAGAATTTATTGAACAAAACAGATTGCGAAATAATTACGAAAGAAAGTTAAAAAAACAACTTTCAAATTATTTTACAAATTTTCTGAATGATTATGCAAATGAATATGAATCATTAGGAAATACAGATATTGTTTTTCAAAGACAAAGACCAATTCTTTTTGAGATACTAGACAAACATTATAGAGTCGTAATTGAAGCATTTGGTCTAAGAATGCTAACAGAATTACAAAAACAAACAGAACAATTTGAAGCTATCTATCAAGAGTATGCAAAAAATAATCTTGGTCAAAAAATAGTAGGTATTAATGAAGTCACAAGAAGATATGTCAGAAAAATCACAACAGATGGTTTAAATGAAGGACTAGGCGTTTTTGCAATTGCTAATTTAATTAGACAAAAAAGAAATAGATTTTCAAAAGTAAGAAGTGCAACAATCGCAAGAACTGAAACTCATAGTGCGGCATCATTTGCAAATCACAGAGTAGCACAATCAATGAACCTACCAAATCAAAGAAAGAGATGGGTTGCAACACAAGATGCACGAACAAGAAATGGTCATATGGCTGTAAATGGAACAGAGTTGCCAATTGATGAAGATTTTATTGTCAATGAAAAAGCAATGTCATATCCCGGTGATCCAAAAGGTGGTGCAGAAAATGTCATTAATTGTAGGTGTGTTTTATTGTATGTAAATGATTTAGATGAAGTAGTATAAAGAGAGGGTTTTAAGCGATAACATAATTACAAGGAAACCCTCTCTTTATTGTCTCTAACAAAAAAAGCTCATCAACTAAATAAAAAAAATTGATGTGCATTGTTAATATATACGAACAGAACATTATGTCAAGACAGAAAGTATAAAAATAAAAAAAACTCAGTATATGTTGCCATTTGATAGAAATTCTGTTAAAAATTTAATATGCCAATACCAAAACCAACTGGCTCTGAAACTGAAGAAGAATTTATGGGTAG
>CAACVD010000681.1_pt1 | contig 16470 bp, 32 predicted proteins | sample 2381771 | NCBI WGS metagenome assembly CAACVD01 (sample SAMEA5211965, study PRJEB30684) | marine metagenome | biome: Marine; feature: Epipelagic; material: Water | collected 2015-10-15 | depth 15 m | reverse complement strand
AGCTGGATGTTGCACACATAGGTCTGCTCACGGTCCTGCTGGATGCGGTTGCCCGTATTTTCATCCGTGGTGAAGCCGTTGTAGACCTTGAAGACCAATGTGGCGTTATCAAACGGTGCGTAGATACCCATCAGAAGCTGAACCCCGTCAGATTTGGTAGCCCGTCCCTGAGATATAAATACGTCGCGCCATAAGTTGTGTCGGCCAACGTATAACCGCTGACACCCACATACCGCTGGACACGGACGTTTGAACTGACACCGATCTGCTGACCGATGGCCTGCGTCCTGGAAGACAGCAGATGTGCAGTCATGTAGTTGACCGCATCATCATGCAGATCGCCCCATACCGTGGCGTCGTTTTGACGCTCGGCTTCCTCAATGGTTGCCGTGACCACATACGTTTCAAGATTCTCAAATTCAGGGAACCTTGATAAGAAAGTGGTCACGCTGACAGCCATTAGCCTTCGCCTTCAGTGATTGCTTTAATCCGTTTTTGAATCGCGTTCTTAATCCTGACCCGGTTCTCAGCTCGATCCCACTCCTTGAGTAGATCCATGTCAAATGTCCTGCCGATTAGTGCCAGGGCGTCTTTGACAGGCTTTGAACTGATGCCTCCAGTGGCGGGAGCATCGAGTGCAACCTCGACAACATCCTCTTCCACTCGTAGGGCTCCGATCGATAGTAGATCAGGAACCAGTGGCATCTTCTTGATCATGTCCCAAGAAGCGGCATCAATGTCACGATTGACACCGCTCTTGATTTGGACATATTCTGTGCTGCCGGATTTTTTACCGATGAATGAGAAGCCAAGACTGACTTCTTTGTCACGCGGTGGATTTTCTAATTCAGGATTGTAATAAACAAGCATGATCTGAAATTAAAGGTGTAAAAAGTAAATCAAGCCTTCTCAATGAAGATAGCGGACTTCGGATAGTACAGAGCCACACCACCCACGCGGGCGTGAGAAGCTACGGTGAATTCCAGACCTTGTCTGACGGGCGGGAGGTACTCAAGAGTCTTGGGCAGATGCAGCTGCACTTTCTCAGGAGAGCGGGTGTAGCAAACAATCCGATCCTTAGACAAAGAGGACTTAGAAGCGTCCAGTTCGTTCAGGGGTTCAACCGCAGTGATATAAGGATTGGTCCGCAGGAAATACTCCAATACGGTCGTATCAGAAGTAGTGGAACGGGCAGTAGTCGACAGAACACGATATACAGATTGAGGAACCAGCATGGTGTCTGGTTGCTCCTTCATGTTGCTGTTGTCGATGATGCGAGTTGGGCCCTCATTGAGGATCTCCAGATACTCATCAACGGTGGTACTTGCGCCATCAAACCATTTGTTCGGGACAATCTTGTCCACGTTGGAATTGGTCAGAAGACCCTCCAAGCCAGTACTGGAGTCGCCGAAGAAGGCGATTTCTTGTACCTTTTCCTCGTATGCACGACGCACTGCAGAAGCGCGACGGGCCTCAAGGTTCATGCCGGGAACTTGGGCGGCAGCACGGACTTCCTGGATGGAATAGCCGAAGCTTGCACCCAGTGAAACGACCTTGTTGGTCACTTCCTTACGCAGCACGTCGGCGCGGGGCAGATCAGAACCTTTGTCCTGAATAATGCCCATCTTGCCCTGTGCATCGAAGATGCGATATGTGTAAGCATCTGAACCCTCGGCCACCTCAGTAGAGATGGGAAGTACAGTGCTGTACTTGATATCAGCGTACTCAGTTTCAAAAGTACGGGCGAGGATCGTTTCTAATTCTCTTGCGAGAAAAATACCGACCTCATCGTTGCGAATGTCAGACATAGTAATAGCTCCTGGTTATCAAGAATCGGCGGAAACAGTGAGGGTCGGGATATCAATCTCGAGCAGAGCGATGCCACCAGCAGCACAGCTGCTCAACCAGCGAGCGCCAGCAGTCACGTTGAAGGTTTTTCCTGAAACGGCTGTCTTGCCGAAGCGGCCCTTGTATGAACCATCAGACGCAGCAGAAGCACCATCAGTGTGGTAAATCCGAACGGCATCACCAACGGCAATGGCATCCTTGGAATACACATACACGATCCCAGAGCTGAGGACGTTGGTCACGACCTTCGCGGGATAGCCAACACGACCATCAGCGGTCTTGGCATCAGCGTTCACCTCAAAGGTGTTGCTGTCCAGAGTCACACCCACAACGCCAGTGGCAGAAGCACCAGCAGGAAGCTTGGCGGACAGGTCAGCAGTACCTGCAGTGTTCAACAGCACAGCGTGGCCAAAAGGAATGACAGCGCCGGTTTCGTTTTCGTAAGACAGGCTGGTGTAAGCAGCCAGGTTGCCCAGCATGCCCTCATGACCTTTGGTCAGATTGAGGGGGTAGGCAGATTGAGCCCCAATCGGGGAACTCACATTCGTTTCGCTATAAGTAACGGCCATTTGGTTCTCCTATTAGCTGTGTGCGGTAAGGTCGTTTTTCCAACCGTTGAGCAGACGCTCGCGGTAAGAAGCTTGGGAGTCGAATTTTTCGGCGGCCTGTACTTGTGCCAGGGCAGCACGAACTTCACCCACGTTTGATCCGTCCTCTTCAGGAACGAACTCGGAATCGGCCTTGACCTCCTCCTGGTCCTCTTCGATGTCCTCCATAGCTGCCAGAACGCCGTCCAGCACTCCAAGCAGGTAATCGTTGGAGGCATCTTCACGCGCTTCCTTATCGAAGACGTTCTGATAAGCCAGCTTCATCAGGCCAGCTTCGTCCTGACCATCAAATTTGAAATCTTCGGGAAGGATTGGTCCGAATTTCTGTAGGGCCTCAAGACGCTTGTTCACTGCATCATTGATTTCAGCAGTGTCGTCACGCTGTTCGGCCTGGGCAACTGCATCGGCAAGTTGCGCTTCAAGTTCTTGAATACGACCAGCAGCAGCGTCAGAGCGCTCCTGGAGTTCTGCTTTTTCGATTGTTACGGATTGGTATTGCGCCTCTGCAGAATCCAGTTTTTGCTGGAGTTCCGTCTGGGTACGCCCGGTCTCACGAATAAACGATTGGACCGTGCTTGCGGCGTCTGCAGGAAGCTCAATATCCAGTCCGTCGAGGTTGATTCGTGCCATGGAAGTAACGGGCGAATTCGACGGTTGTTCGATATCTGCGACCGCATCATTACGATCACAGGAATCAAGTAGTAGGCGTGCTTGCCGTCCGGCTCTTCCACGATTCACCAAAGCAATATGGTTGACTTTGATGTTGCGTTGGATGCCGTCGTAAGCCTCGCCTTCAGGTGTTACACCAGGAGTTGGGTCATAATCAACGCGATAACCCGCACTGACTTCTTGTGAATCACCACGCTGGATTGCATCGATCGCTTTCTGGTCAGTAATAACCAAAGCAACTTCAACAAAACCATCGGTGAATCGAACATGCGAACCCGCATGCCCAACCTGATGCAATTTGGTTGTCTCGGTATCAAGCAAAACGCTGGGATGACCCAGTGTCACTGCCTTCATACCAAAAGAGGCCAAGGACTCTGGCTTGGATACTTCGTCCTTAGGGCGATATTCACGAACTTGCGTGCCATCTCCCCTTGTATAAAGCTGAGTCCCAGTTCGGGCAGCTTTACACCAGACTTTCAAATAACCTTCGTCCGTAGTTTCGGACTTGGTTACATGACCGTAATCGTACCGAGAAACTTGTCCCATACTTAAATATTATCGCTTTATGGGAATTAAGTATTTTTCTTGAGATCTGACTTACTTTATGCGGTATTGCTCGATTGAGAAGCGATCGGAGTGAGCGGACCTTTCACGCTCCCAAGGCGGCAACCATATGATATTCCCAATTGACACATCGGCTACTGGTATTAACCAGATACGTTCACACTCAAGAGATACAAGTGCAAAATAATCAAGCTCCTCACAGGTGTAGCGGCGATTCTTGCCGCGCCCGCCTGTACGCACAGACACCTCATAACCCTTCTGATTTTTCCTAGAACTCATGGTCTTAACGTTAACTTTTACTAGCTTTCCCTCAATCTCAACAATAAAATCACAGCGCCATAAATCTGCAACAGGTGACGCAATAAGGATCCCCTGGGACACCATAAAGCTTTGGAAATAAAGCTCGCCCCTGAGCCCTTTATGACTAGGACCACTTGAGACGCTTTGCTGGCTTTGGACTAAAACCGGCACATCGGCTTACCCACTAATCCTGTGTACCAAACAATTTCAGTAGCTGTTTGGCCGTCGATAAGCATCCATAAGCTTTTTCAGACGTGCGCGTACTTTTGAGCGATCAGGAGCGGTATTGGGTGATTTGTTTAACATTCCCCCCAGCATCGCAGCATCCTTAGATGGTTTACTACTTGTCATAATTGCCTTGCCCCGACGATTTGGATTCGGATCCTTTGATCGCTTGCGGGATACCAATCGCCGACGCTGCTCAGCACTCAGGGCCTGGGCGCGGGCTTTGGGTAAACACTTCGGCTTGCCCTCTTTACTTGAACGGCCACCGCATGGCCCCATGATCTTCCCCGTCGATCCGATACGGACCCAATTCTCTTTGAACCACTTGCCTAGATCGTCACCTCGGAATGCTCCGCTCAACGAACCGTGCTTCTTCTTGTATAGACGCTTGTATTCCTGAACCACGTATCCGCTGGCATACGCCGAGGGCCAGACTTTGAATTTTCGCTTGGCTTTGGAAACGGCCTGGCTATGCAGCGCCTTATCCTTGAACTTACTCACAATTCCATAATTCGACGCCCATAAACCATTTTAGAGTAGAAATAATTGTCTTACTTATATGGAAGAAAAACCTACAAAAGAACGTTATGAGCTGCTCTCCGAAATTGTTAAAGTCGCAGTCCTGGGTTGGTCTGCAGCATTACTAACTCTGTCGTACATGGGATTCTTTCAGAAAATGGATCCCACATTTATTGCCTCCGTGTTCAGTGGGTCGCTCGCTGGATATGGAATTTCTAAAGCAACGGAATCCCGCAGCAGTAAAAAACCTACAATAGAAGAGCCCACTCAACCACTTAAACAAAAGTGAGAAATCTATGCTGGGTTATACTTTCGATCCTGAGCTTGCCAATTAGCGCTAGTGCTCAGTCATACAGTAACTTCAATCAGGGGTCGATGAACTCGACAACCACAACCGAACAAACTATCACTGAGAGTATTGAAATTGAGATTTATGGAGCCGCGTATTCTGAATACGCAGGTCACAATATTACGCCTAGTGCCGCTATTGGCGCGTCAGGCACGACATACACAATGAACTCAGGTGCTGAGAATTGGCAGTACGAAACTACAACCAGAGCAGCTGGCCTGATAGAAAAACACGTCATCGATCGAACTATCGATATGGAATCGACAACCACAAGTTTGTCGGTATTCTCTCAGTAGCTCTGAGTGTCATGCTCGGGGGCTTCATGCCCCCTTCATGGGCTGAAGAGAAAGGCACCAACGTGATCGCTAACCCTCAGGCCTCTAGTACTGGGTCGGTCACTAATTCAAATGTCCAGATCAATCAAGGCTCCTACAGCACACAGGGTTATAACCCTGGACATTATTGCAACAGCGGCACTTTAGTATTTACACCGTTCTATCTGGGTGGGGCGTTTCATCCCAACTACACCAGGACAGAAAACTTCGGGATGCAAGTTAGTTTCAGCATCCCACTTGATAGACAAATGCTGAGACACTGCAAAGATCTGGCTGATAAACGTATCCAGCAAACGCAGATTGATATTGTCCTAACCAGGATTCGTGAATGCGTAAAAATGTACGAGAAAGGATTTATGCTGCACCCCTCTAGTCCTTATGCGCTGATTTGCGACGACGTTGTTCCAATCGCTTCCGTGACCAAGTCTGAGTCGGCTTCCCCATCCGAGCCCTGATCTTTTTGATTACTGCCGTGATGATTGGCTTGAATACTTGAACCGACCGTTTGAATGCCCAGGTCGCAGTTAATGTGGCACCAACACTGACACCTGCTGTAGTTCCAGCAGTAACCAGGATCGCGGGTTTTGGTAACGGCACCACCCATCCCGCCATAGGTACTGTCACTTCAGCGACTTCCTGAGTCTCGAAAGTATCCTGTAATTCTTCTATCTCAACTTGGACATCCGACTGAATGTCCCATATCTGCTGTTGAAGGGTATTAATTGATTCAGCCTGCAGCGTCAGTGTCGGTGTGATCTGCTCGACTATCGACGTAACCACCTTTTCGGGCGTATCGATCGGTGAATCGATCGCCTTCTCTTCCTTCGCCGCTGTAACCTCTGACCCCGATCCAGGTTCAGTATTGTCATTACCCTTCCGACGAGGGACCGGCTTCTGTTTCGCCTGCCGCGGTTTATCAGCTGGTGGCTTGCCCGCTGCACGAGGTGCCACAGATGGCCAATTAAGTACCGGATATTCAAGCTCAGGCGCATAAATAATAGGTTCAGGTATCTGGTCCCATTTCGGAAATTTGATGTCCGGCAGCTTTATGTCAGGCAGCCGAGGCATCGACCCTTAAAGAACCTCGTCGAATGAACGCCCCACAACGCCTTCATCAGATTTCACATCATCCGCATATGGCTTGCGGTCCTTTTTGTGATAACCGTCCTTAGCCTTTTTGTGGTCGCCGGGATCCATCCGCTTATGCTTTTTGTCAGCCATGAGCTTCTTATACATGGCATCACGAGCCATCAGATACTTGGACTTCTTTTTCTTGTCCATGCCGTGGCCATCGTTCTGTTCTGTGGCTTTCATAAACTCCTCGTGGGTTTTACCAGGCATATAAACGGTCTTACCGTCCTGACCCTGGCTTGTATGTGAACCTTCAAGCCCTAGCGCTTTGGCGGCTTGTTCTGCTTCACTTCGGGTACTAAAGGTATATTGCGGCGAATCAAATTTGCCCTCAGATTTGTGCATCTTTCCTAATGGGTACAAGCGCTAGGGACTCAAAGGCGGCGGGACCTTCATTGATTTGAATGCCCCTTTGCTCAATGTAACTCAATACCTCACGTCGATGAGCACGGCGTTCCCGTTCTGCACTGTTTAAAATATTGAATTCATTTTTTCCATATGGCCGCAAAAAGCAATTACAACTGTAATGGCGTGGTAAACGAATGGCATTTCTTTTAAATACACGCCCGGCCTGTGCTGCACAGTGTTCACACAGCCATTCACTGCGGACCACATAGTAAACAACTAGATCCAATCCTTGTGCAGCATAATAGGTATTAGATGCCTGAAACTTGACCCTTGCGGTCTCTGTCTTAATAATCGTTCTTACTCTGTTGTTCAAAATCTTCAGCTGGCGGCGTAATGCTTCTGCTGTCGCTGACGCATCAGTGGGATCAACAAGTCCACTAGCAATTGCCTTCGATACAGATTCTGAAAATGACCGAGCTTGTACTTCAATGTATCCTCTTGTTCGTCGTGCTGACGACTGCAATAATCCTGCAGATACACTTGCAACGACTGGGTTGCTTACTAGAGGCTTTGCTAACTGCTCAGCTAAATCCAGACCTGATTTCGTCGCTTTCTCAAACAAATCATCAATCGACTCCAGGATCTGATCCGATTCCCCAGGAGGTAAAGACTCAACCAACTCAAGCTCCGATGGGCTGGTCCCTACAAACTGCAATAGACCACTTCCTGACAGGTCCCGTAGTTCGCGCAGAAGAAGATTAAACTCTGTCTCCAATAGTGACAGTATGGCTGCAATGACAGCAATCTCATCTTTATCCAGTAACTCCAGAGATTCCTCAATCAGCTCTTCCATTACTTAGACCAAATCATTCTTGATAAGTGTGTTGTACAACAGCACGAACAAGGCTGTTTTCATAGCGAAAAGTTGCTCCTGTTCTTCTGGGTCGCCACCAGGCCAGTTCTTATGACAGGTGTTCACACACTCCAGTAACTTCCTAAGTGTTGGAAGGCTGCATGAAAATGTGACCTCTATGGTTTCTTCGTCAATGTGCTCGAATTCGGACATGGTTCGTCAACCTTACTTTTAAGATAAGAAATCAAATCCCACTTTGCTCGAAGTGGTAACTTGTCGTCGAGCATGATCTCCTGAGAACGTTGGAGCCACCGTGAGCAACTCATCGTCCAGTCATAGGGTGACTGGACATAAATACTAAGAGTTACCAATAGTGGAATGATCACGATGTCTCCTGATGGGATTTAATCTTGTTCTGTAGCTTGTTCACTTTCTTAAGAAGTTTCTGTGCCTTTTTACGAGAAAGACAATCGTCTGCTTGTTGGTAATATTTGATCAATTTTTTAAACTCCTTTGCTGTCACCACTTGACCCGTGCCGACCAAAATGCTGCACTCATCTTGCCTTTACGGATGTTCTTGGCGTGACGTGCCAAGAATGATCTGCGGCGATTGCGAGCCGCTTCCGACTCGCCCTTACGCTTTGGGCTGCCCTTTACCCCCTGCTGGCCAAAACGAATTAGCTTAACTTGGTCGCCCTCTTTTGCTAAGACTGCGTGGCTCTTGGTTTTATGATCTGGCGTTGTGATCGGTTTATTGTATCCAGGAAATTTCATCCCCCTATATTCAATCGAATCCATCACATCAAACGTATTCACCAAATGCTGAAGATCAGCTATATCAACACGTTCAATGCCGCTAACCTCATCACCTTGCGAATACACCCTCAAAGCACGGCTGGCTGATCTGGACGAATAGAACCCCATCAACAACGGACCGGGTTCAATCGTCTCGTCCTCACGCTTTAGAAAACCTCGATAAATCTTTGCGTCCTGTGCGCGGTTACCCAGCAGTACCGTTGGCTCCTCATCGTTTCGTTGACCATCGGGGTGGACGACATTTGCCTCCCGGTAAATTCCATTAAATGGCCCCACTGTCATTGTCATCCCATTCATCTGGATGATTTCCTCAACATCAGCATTGAATCCAGTGGGCTCAAAGTCCGTCTCTTCTTCAACACCCTCAGTGGCCTGACCATTCTCTAGACGCTGCCGCTGACCCTCAAAGCCCTGTAGAGCCGCTTCATGCTGCAATTCGCGGCGCATGATCAGCCGCTCTTCTTCCTCTTCATGCAGCACCGTATCCAGTGAATACTCAGTCCCGCCATAACGACTGGCGCGGATCTCCATAGGTGTCAATACACCAGCATTCATATAGATCTGGTCAGATAACGCAACCTGTTGCCGCAGATTTGCCAGGTCCATATCGGACTGCGCGAAATACGGCGGGAAATAAATGGAATAGTCCTGTGGCACCTGGCCCCCAGTCGGGCCATTTCTCATCCTTAAAATGATTCCGAAATACTGGCTCAGTGCTTTCTTTAGGCTGTGCATCTGGTAACGCTGCACAGTTGCAGCCCAGACCTTGTCCTCATATTTGCCTGACTCACTTAAACCACCAGCAGGACTCGTGCCAAATAACAAAGGCTTCGGCATGTCAGCCGCTGCCACAAGGTCATCCAGTAGACGGTCGAAAATATCCTGTGCGCCACCCAAGCTACGAGCAGCAAATGAAACTTCCTCGTCCTTATCCAATGCCATGCCGCCATAAATAGATCGCGACAATGAATTCGCCTCTAGTCGGTTCTTTAGTTGTGCCTCACGTCCAGATGCAACGATCTGACTCATCCCAGGGATTTTGTGGATGAATAGATCGATTTCCGACAGCATCGTCGATAAACCATCTGTCGCCGCACGATATCTTTTGAACGGCTCGAAGAACGTTTCGAGGCAGCTGAGGCCCCAACCGTCGTTCTGCACTCTTTGCCGCCACGGAAGATACAGTCCGTCGAAACGAAGCACACGACTACTATGCACCAGCATATACTGCAGATCGTTGTTCTCATTGAGTGTCTTACTGGTTGAAATTCTGTACTTTTCCGGTTGTCGATAATCCAGATATGAATATGTGTCGGGCTTGATCTCACGCTTAGATAACGGCACCAAATCCGTGATCTCACGAATGCGCGTTACATCCAACGGCAACTCAGGATCCATGCCGTCATCACAAACCAAGAAAATCGCAGCACCGCCATAAATGCGCTGCAACTTCAATGCTTCCTCAATAAAGAAAAAGACATGCTGCTGATCCAAATATGTCTCGAACTTTCGCAGAATCTCGTCATGCCCTTCCATTTCCTCCCCGAACTTAATTGTTGGGGGCTTGGCTAGAGCAGCCTCTGCAAATACATCAACGACCCTTCTGCACAAAGGGTCCATATACATGGCCTCTAATTCAGTCTCAGACAGCCTTGCCTGGGTCTGTAAGCCTGTATAGCGAGACTTGTCACGTTTAGTGCCAAGCCCTGAAATCGCATTAACTAGAACGCCGTCTATTCTGAGGTCAGAGTTTCCCTGAGTTTCAGCCAAACTTCCATATCTAACTCGATACTTCCAGTCTATCTATTACAGATTGGATCTTATCAACCATGCCCTGGTGATACAGCAATGCGTCTAAGGCCGCGGCTTCCAAGTGGGTGAAAATCAACTTCTCACCGCCTTCCTCATCCATGTACTCCGAAACTGTATCCTTCATAGAATCAAGCATCCCGGCTTGATATTGAGAGGCTGCCTTAAAGCGTTCAGCACCCAGTGAACTGGGCTCAAATGTCCACGTATTATCAGAGGTTGTAGTCACAGGTCTTCCGAAACTGAATCAGTTTTAGCACATGTACGCAGTTGCAAAATGCCTAAGGCTTTCGACCACTCGAACGTCAATACCCAAAAATGGTGGGACAACTCCCATCATCCGCAACAGACCATCGACAAAAAGCGCCAAGACAATAGCTCCCAAAAATGCGCTCAGGATTGCTGAGTCACGGACATGCTTTGCTAATTCCGCATCGATCATTGATTTGACCTCCTCTCTATACTCCACAGGCAAGCTCATACCAAATCAAGCCACTCAGTTGTAGGAGTTGTAGCGCATGCCTGGACGGCCAGAGCAAGAGCCATAACGCTGTCATCATGAGCGCCCTCTCCAGCCCTACGATCTCCATTTTCTTTCTGTTGAAACATCAGCAACTCCTGATAAAAAGGTTCTCTGGGTAACATCAATTCTTCTCGTTCCAACATATAAGCCACTCGATCCGTATTGCTGATTTTGTTTGGTCTGTTGGTGTTATACGGTTCAACCATATAACGTGCCAGCTTCTTGGATAGCACCTCAGAAACAATGGCACCAACACCATTCTTTTCCACAATTACTTTGACAGGCATGAAGTTCTCACACTGCTCGATTATTTGATTTATGCAATAATCGCTACTTTTATGGCGCTGACGAAAGATATTGACGACCCTATATGGCAGCACTGTGATATCCATAATGATGCTGCACCAGTAATCATCGCCTCCCGCCGCTGGGTCGATTGCACATAGGTATTCACGCCCCATAAAACCCGCCTCGATCGTCTCGCCATTGCAGGCCAGTTCCACCAGCTCTGGATTGAAGATCTGCGCCTCGGAGGCTGTGAACGACAGCTCATATTCCTGCTCCCATGCCCGTTGACTTAATTTCGCCTTGCGTTGAGTCTTTGCCGCCCACTTTGGGTCCTTGGCATAGATCGGGATATCTTTCCAGTGAATCTTGAACTTATTCCATTCGTCGTCATCCTGATGCCACATGCTGCTGAACCAGTTGCCTAATCCATTGGGCGTGCTCATCACAATGAACTTGCCACCAGTCACAGGGTCATTCCCTAGGGTCGCCATCGTCGGTTGGACTGCCGTGAAGATTTGGTCTGCTCCGTCCAAGAAAGCGGCCTCATCCAACACAACAACTGAAACGCTTGGGATTCCACGCGCTGACCGAGGTGTCGCAGGTAAGAAGTAAATCGTGCCAAGACCTTTGATTGCTAACTCACTATTTGATTCTGTCGCAAACTCAATACCAGAATCAGCAATACTGGCCGCTTGTGCGCGAATCCTTTTACCCAATGATCCAGAGTCAGTTGCGGTTTTACTGAAAACCACAGCCGTGAATCCTGGCTCAGTTAATGCTCGACATAATAAATAACTACACACCGTCTCAGAAGCCCCTACCTGACGGCTCTTAAGCAAAATCGTATATTGATTTACACAGATCGAACTGACTAGTTCCTGCTGTATTGGAAACGGCTTAAATGGCTTGATAGATCCGCCACTACGGATCCAGGTAAGCTTCGCAAATTCGTTCCAACGATCGGCGGTGGGAAATCTGGGTACAAAACCCTCAGCCGTATTCTCACGTTTGCGCTTTTCCTCCGCCGCCAAACGCTCTTGGAGGGAGTTCTCTAACTGGTTCAGCCTCGACTGTAACGTCCGCCCTGTTGGCATAGGTCTCTAGGTGCTCGATACGCCTTTCAATTGCTCTGGTTTCATATTGCTTCTGTGCTGCGTCAATTAAAATCTTGCATGCTTGAACCTTAACGGACAAATTGATCTCAGGGTCGCGGTCCTGCACAATCTCCGTCAACTTACTGATCGCTAATGGCAACGCGGTTGTCGTGACACCAAAAGTCTGTTGAAACAACTCCTGTTGATGCGACCACACTGCATCCATAAAATCACGGCGCTTCTTCCAATTCTTGATGGCCTCCACACTGCAATTAGCGCGTCGTCCCGCATCCCGCATCGTTAATCCACCAGCTAGTGATTGGGCAGCCAATATCTGCCGCTCTGTTAAACCCTCAGGCTTTTCCATCAGATACTCCATATGTCTCGGTCATGTTGGTGGCTGCCTCATGCGCAGCCCATCTGATCGCAGCTGGTTGCATGATCAAAGCCAGGCGAGCCAGTTCAATCGTCACCTTCTTCATCTGGGCTAGATCCATCTTGTCCAGGTCCTTGACAAGTCGGGCAAACTTCAGCTGATCGTTGACGCTTGGCTCAATCTGCTTCATCGTCGTCATCGTCAGAATCAGGATGCTGTTCGGCTAAAGCCAGTGCGATCTTCGATATCAGAACCTTGGAATAACCCAGGGTCTGGTCTTCGTCGCCTGCCTTTATGCACCTTTTTATCGCATGGAACAGTTCCTTGTTTTCCTTCGGCGTATGCCTTGATTGCTCCAGGCATTCCCCAATGATTGCCTCAATCGTGGAATACTCAGCTTTTTTCTGGACACGCCTCGTATAGGCATAGGTCAATACAGAAGCCAAACCGAATTCGTCATATGACCGACATAGATCACCATCTTCGTCAATCTCCTCATACTGGTGCGCCAATGGATGACGGAACCCAGCTGGGATCAAATAAAGCGGTACTGCGGCGTCGGTGACGAACTCCAATATTCTCTAATTACCTACACCTATATAAACGTACCTCAGGCCGTTAGTCGCAAGTCCTGCTCCGAAGCAGCTCGTACAACCCTGTAAGGCAAGCCCCTCTCAGCAAAATTTTTGTTGGCTGCAGCCATCTCAATGTCAGTAATACCGGCCAATGGATACAGCACCATTTCGGGGCTCTCTGTCTTGATCATTAATGCAGGTGCAAACATCTGTCTTTCGTCGCAGTCCTAAGCGTAACGACTAGATGCACCTCAAATCGATACAAATAACAGAATCCATGTGAACCCATAAAAAAGCGGCAGGAATACCTACCGCAATGATCTTCAGGCTAGTGGGTCGTCATAAAGGTGCTCAGGCCAATCAAGACCCCACTCCTCAGCAATACATTGGGCGTCCTCCTGACGGATGCCATCTAGTAAAAATAATATGCGCTCCGCCACCCACAGTTCTGTTAGATTAGCGGCCTCAGCTTGCCCGACGAAATGCATCTCGGCTCCAGGATATAGTTGTATTTATCCTAGGGCTTGTTTGTTGTTGGCTTGATTCGGTTTTCTTCCCATCGGGTTGAATAAATGCTTGACCTGTTGCATCCAAATATCGCGTGAAACTCCCGCTGCGTGGACTGAATTTGCCGAATCTGCGTGATCGTTTTTGAAACATGACTGTGAAGAATAAATTGAGAAAAGAATGTCCGGGCTTACAGGTAAGGATCTTGAATGCGGCCTATGACGGCAATTCGACGTTGGAACCACCGCATCTCCTCGATGGGACCCCTCGTTCACGAGATAGGCGCTATTCCTTTGCTGACCCTCCAGCTCCAGAAATCAACCACCACATAGCCCGTGCAGTGGAGCGCTTCATCTAGGGAGATCCTCAGACGGTTCCTATTCCATCTGCCCTGCCGGAAAACCTGAAATGATTTAGTTGACCTGGCAACCTGCTTTGGTCAATGCTAGGCTTGCAAAGCAGCTGAGTTCTTGTTGAACTCGCGCCCACTGATTGCGAACGTTTGAAGAACGTCCGTCAGCGGTGGTGAGATGGGTACGTAGATCACCAACGGCCTGAGAAACCGTTTGGCCTTCGTACACCCCAATCCCTGGGCCTGAGAAACCTGGGGATTTTTTTTGCCTTGTCATGCCACTTTCTTCCAAGATTTACGAGAAACAATTCGGAAAATCGTGGACTTGTTAACCCCATGCTGCTTAGCCAAGACACCAATCGTTGTCTGGGGGTCAGCTTCATATGCAAGCCGAATCTGACGGACTTGATCAATTGTTCTGCGGGATCGTCTGGTCATTTGTTTGGATGAAGGTGGGGGACAGTTGCGGTGTACCGAATGCAATCCATATTCGGTGGATTGGTCGTCGCCTCGAAACCACTCGCAAGGCTGATCACAAAAACCGCACGACCATGAAATTGAGCCATTAGTCGCGCACGGACACAAGCAAGTTCAAAGTTCATCAGCCTCCGGGGCTAAGGCTTTGATAGTCAAATGGTGGAATTCGTCGATCGTGATCTCTGCCTGCTGATCACCCTTGTACTTAGGGTCGTGGCAGTTCTTCTCTTCGACACGTTTCATTGAATCGATCTGGTCCTTGTGGAGCTTCTTCAGACGCTCTAGATCTCGATCGAAACTACGGCTGTACACAACAGTGCGCTTCTTGGTTGCGCTAAAAGCAAAGCCATCAACTAAACAAGTCTTTTGTTGGCGGGACCTTAGATACTCCAGGATTCCTGCCTTGCAAATGTCAAGCTCAGCTTTGGTTAGCTCAATGATTGATTGGAGTTCAGTAACACGCTTGCAACGGTCACTCAATTCCTCATCAGTCCATTCAATTGGCGTTGAAGCCTCTTTCTCGCGGGTGATCATAGGGTTTTCCTCCTGATGATTTTTGTTGAGGGCGTATCGAAGTTGTTGAAGTAGTACGTCTTGACTGGTGCAGCGGGTTCCTGCCTGATCAAAATGTCCTCCTTCCGATGTCGTTCGCTTCCTTTGGTAGACCTGAGTGCAGTCAATGCCAGCTGGATTGCACCTTCCTTAGTTGGTGATTGACCCAATACTTTTGATAGGCGTCGGTCATAGGCCTCAAACATCTCCGCGGCCTCCATATCGGCTGTCCTCTAGTTGATTCCACAAATCGCGCATTTCTTCTGTTTTCTTCTCAATTTGATGCCTTATGGACTGTTTAGCGATGGGATCTAGATGAAAGCCCATGTCTTGCCATTTCCATAAATCATTCATCTCAAGCCGTTTCTTGGTCATCCGATCCATGATTTGCCAAGACCGCAACTCCGCGATTGGCTTGTTCTTGCCCTGTGGGCACTTTGAAAACGCCTTGGGGTCTTCAGGGTCAGGATGGTGGCTTGACATGCGGTGTGGTGCCGCTGGTGTGATGCTCATCGCTCTGAGGAATCAGGTTGCGTGCCAGTCTTAAAAGGTTTCAGGTTGCACGGCAAGCCATTTTTTCTTTAGAGAATCTGTTGCCTCCTACTAGGTATTGGTGGTAACCGTTTTGCCCACTTCAAGAGCTGCCTTGCAGTGCCTGTTTGCAACAGTTGTGGCTTGTAGTCGTGCAAATGCCAGACATTCCAAACCATTACCGCCTCCCGTAACGGCTCCATATAGACACGCCCGTCACCACCTATTGCGGCATACACCAAAAACTCGATTTCTCGTACCGTTGATAAATTCATGCCACTAGCTCCAATAGCGCTGTTAAGTCGCCCTGGGAGTAGCTGAACCGAGGTAGTGATTCCCTGGCGTCCTGCCATTGATCCAAGGACTTGAAGGTGGCTTGCCTGATCGCTTCCAAATAGCCTTCGTAGTAGTCCTGTGCTTCGTCTTGGTCCTGCGTCAGCCTTGTAAAGGCCTCGAAAATTTCTGGGTCCAGTCCCTGGTTCGACATTTGAGAGAGGTTGGTGAGACCCTTCCAACCTAAAACCTTCGTAATCCAACCGCGAGTGTTTCAGGTTAAAACGCAGTGAATCCTGACCTGAAAACTCAAAATCGTGAAAAATTTTGAAATTTCGATTTTGGAGGAGTTGGGTTGAGTGTTTTTGCCTAGCCGCTGGACCCCACCCCTCCCCCCTAGGGGGTAAGCACATATACTTAGGCATTAATACTCACTCAAGACCCCTGCCAGGACCTGCCGGGGCCCCAGGGGTTCTGATCCAGTACAACCACCCCAGGCAACCGCTGAGATCCCTTGGCATGACTAGGATCTGGGGCCTTGACTACCT
>CAACVD010000539.1_pt2 | contig 16487 bp, 17 predicted proteins | sample 2381771 | NCBI WGS metagenome assembly CAACVD01 (sample SAMEA5211965, study PRJEB30684) | marine metagenome | biome: Marine; feature: Epipelagic; material: Water | collected 2015-10-15 | depth 15 m | reverse complement strand
TACTAAACTTGATACTATAGACGGTTCTATTAATACTATTGAGGGGTGTGTTTCATCAAATGAACTCGCAGTATCTCATAGTGCTTTGACTGAACTCGCAGCCGCTATTAATTCTAATAAAGTTGATGTTAGTGATTTAGACGCTCTTTCAGCTCTTAATGGTATTGGTTCTGATACTACAGCTTCAAAACCAGATTTCTCCCAATCTACTGTTGAATCTGCAACTGTAATTTCTGCTGGTTCTAATACAACTGAAATAGATATGGACGGATATAGACATTTAACTATCTATGGAAGTTCAAGTGTCAATTTTGGTTCATGGTGTTTAGTAAGAAGAGCAACTTCAGCAGGAACTGACTTTTTAGACGGTTCAAATATGGTTTCCGCATCTGATCCTACTGGAGGTTCAAATTATCATTTAGCCGCAACCTTTGAAAATGTAGGTAATAGATATGTTGCTTTTAGAAATTTAGATACTGTCTCCCAGACAGTTACTCTATATGCTGTCAGGTCTAGATAATTGCTATTTTTTTTAATATTTTAAAATAATATGAATATTACTAATCTTAATAATATTGATATTGATTTATCAACTGAAAATGAACTTTTAGAAATGGCTGAAGATTGTAAAAATAGAATAAGAGAAAAAAATAGAATAATAAGAAATATGAAAATTAAAATAGTAATTCTTTTTGGTTTAATTGAAAGATATATGGATAGTCAAGAAGAAGGATTTATTGAAGAGGCAAGACTTATTCTTGATAAGGCTCTAATAGAAGATATTGGAATTGAAGATATAGAGTAATTATTAATTTTTATTTTCTTTTATATAAATATAAATGAAATATATTAGATTGACTTCAGAGGCAAATGATGGTATATTTGAAGCAGATTTTAACGAAGATATAGAAATTGAAAAAGATTCACTAGTGGCTTATAGGTCTTTAGCTATGACACTTGACCCCCTAGAATTCAGAGTAGATGGCTCTAATAATACTATTACTTATCAAAGTAATATAAATGACGCAGCAACTAAAGAAACTATTGATTTACCTTTCGGAAACTTTAATAGAGATAATTCAGCAACTTTACTTCAAAATATTCAAGATGCTACAAATAAAGCTCTTCAAATTAATAATAAAAATATTGGTCATCAATTCCAAGTTATAGCAAAAGATGGAGGAAAAACAAGAATTGAGGGAAGATATTGCCCTAACTCAATTCAAGTTTTAAGAGATTTTACAACAGGAGCTTTGGGAGGAAGACTTAATAATTTAAATTTAGCAGGAACAGGAAATATAAGTAATTCAGGAGCGGCGACTGCTGATGATACTAATTTACTTTTCAGCCACATGGAATTTGGAAAAGGTTGTTCAATATTTAGAACTAGAATACGCTCTTTGGCTGATAATGTGGGACTCTCAAATACAAATGGTTTTGAAATTGGTTTATCTGATGAAAATCCAACAACTTGGGATACTACCTCCGCTAATTTTACTTTAACTGATTTGCAGAAAACTTTTAATGTTAGAGTTCAAAAACAAGCTGATGTAGTTCAGTATAATGTAAGAACAGGTCCTGCTGCTCAAACTGTTAATACAGATGTAGCTGGGTTAACCCCAACAGCTGGGCAAATAGCAGCTAATAGATTAACTAACGATGTAATAGAATTCCAACATGTTCAAGGAGTTTTGAAATGTCTTTACTATAAACATGCTCTTGGAGTATATACAACTAAAGAAATCTTTTCTGTTAATTTAGATACAGTCTATAAAACTGCTGCTGGAGAAGATGCGAATAGAACTAAATTTAATCAGCCTTTATATCCCTACATTATTATGCACGGAGCTAGTTCTGATAATGTATTTTTAGATGGCTACACTAGATGTTTTTTTGACCCATTCACAGCTACTATTCCTACTACATTAGACGCAGCAGACGAAGCTCAAGGAAATGAAACTTCTGGAACTGGAGCCCCAAGTGATGCGAGACCAGCAAATCCTTTGACTGGAGAATTTACTTTTGAAAGTAATACTATATCTGAATATCTTGGCTATGAAACTAGAATATTAAGAAGCACAGGAACTGACCCAAGAGTATTTGATAGAATCTCCGAAAATACTTTTAAGGCTTCTTTAAATCATGATAATATAGTAGTTGAATTAATGAATATACAAATTAATAGTTATGATAGTTATAGCAGAGGTAGAAGGAACTTTTTAGCAACTGTTGCAACAAATAAAGATGAATCAAACTCTATTATTAACGAAGCTAATACTTTAATATTTTTAGATATAGACAACGCCCAGCCTAGATTCTTAAGGAATATTAAAGCTAGGTTATTATATGGAGATTTAACTAATATTGATACAATCGGATTAAGTTCTCTATCTTTAATAATTAAGAACAAATCCGAATAAAATTTTGTAAGTATATGTTATAATGACTAAAAAAATATTTGAAGATTCTGATCTTGAAGTAGAAACAAAAGAGGAAAATTTAACTCTTGAAACTACTGAAGAACCAAAAGCAAGCGAAGCAGTTGAACCTGTAGAAAAAGAACCAGTCGTAGAAGCTGAAGAGAAAGAACCTGAAATACAGCCTACCCCTGAAGAATCTGTAGATGGCCCTAAAGTCAAAAAACCAAAAGAGAGAAAAAAGAGAAAACCTATGGACGAAGAAACTAAAGCTAGATTGTTAAAAAATTTAGAAGCGGGAAGAAAAAAAGCTTTGGAAAATAGACAGAGAAAAGCTCAAGCTAAAAAGATATTAAAAAAGAAAAAAGAAGAGGAAATAGATAATTTGATTAAAGAAGATTTAATTCAAAAAAAATATGAATCCTCTGAAAAAAATAGAATGAAAGAGGAAATAGACGAAATGAAGAATATGCTAAAAAATCTTATGGAAGAAAATAAAAAGCTTAAAAGTGTAAGCAAAGCAACAAAAACTATTGAAGAGCCACTTCCTCAAGAACAACCAAAGAGGCAATTAGAAGAAAAACCGCAGGAGGCACCACAGGTGCCGACGGTAAGAGTAATGAGAGCAAGGGGGGCATCATCTCGTTGGGACAAGTATAGAAAATAGTTAGATATATTTTTCAATATCTATTGGCTTAAAATTTTTATCCAATAACATTTCTTTTTTTGGATTACTATAATTTATTACTAAAAAATCCCTTTTATCTACCACATTATTTCTAAATAGTTTGATGAAAGAAGAATCTTTCTCAAACACAAAATTATTTTCTGCGGCTATATCATCTAAATTCTTTTTAGAAGTATCAAAAACTATTAACCCATTTAAATTACTTCTTAATACAGGAGAAGCTTGGGAATAAGCCTGAACACATACAAGCAAAGATAAATTTATATGGCGACCATTACAAGCTATACGAGATATTTGACCCATTCTTTTATTTCTTAAAGCCCCAGAGAATCCTAAATCGTCCATAATAATTAGTTTATTTTTAGGCTTCAATCCCATTTCTATTCTCTCTTCATATTCTTCCTCTAACATATCATATAGACTTTTAACTATGTCTTCATCATATTCAGTAAATAAATTACTTTCTGGAATCTCTTTCTCTTCTACAATTACCATTAGTTTCTCATCATTTGATAAACTCGGCGATATGATGATTATGTCATCGCCTTTATAATCTTTCAAATAAAAATTTGGATTTAATAAAAAATTAGTTATAAGAGTAGTTTTCCCTGAACCAGATTTAGCACATAAAAGAACCCTAAAGGGAATATCAAATAACATATCTTTTTTAGTTCCGTAATTATCGCTCTTGTCAATCACCTTTAAAATTTTGTAATTTTTCATTATTATTATATTATATATATATATTAAAATGGAAAATTTTTCACAATTAGGAGGACTTTTACAAACAGCCGCTGAAGCTAATCAACAAGCCCAAGAAGATATTGATAGGATTCAAAACCGTAAGATTCAAGAAGAGGAAGCTAAACAAGAGGCTGATGATGCTTTCGCTCAAGCTGGAGAATTACTTGGAGGAGGTTTGATGGAAAAAGGGGCAGAAAATCTTATTAAGAAGGGAATTAAATATGGTAAAGCAAAGTTGCAGAAATTAGGATTAGATCCTGAAGAATTAGAAAATATGACTAATGATTATCAAGAAGGAGGAACAAGTAGATTATTAAGTGGTATAATAAATAGACAATCTATTAAGACTGAATCTCAACTAAAAGATTATATCTCAAAATATGATGATAGATTAAATAGTAGTTTAGATTCTATTAAACCTGATATATCAACTGATAATTTCGGACTTCCTGTAGTCAAAGCAGATTTACCCCCAGAAGGTCCAATATTAAAAGAATCTTTAACTCAAGGTAGAAATGATATTTTAGACCCTGATTTTAGTTTAAGTAAATATAAAGTAAATGTAGACCCCTCAACAGGAACTTTACAAGCTTTTAATAAAGATACAGGAAAAAGAATGGAAGAACCTGATCTTAAAAATGAGATGAATCAATTAAAAAAAAAAATTCCTGAAGAATTTAGAGAAGCACCAGACCCTTTAGAAAGTGCTTCGGCTGAAACTGTAGCAGAATTAAGAAAAAGATTTGATGCGATAGGTTTAAGTAATGATCATGAAGTCCCAAATAATACTCCAGATGTATTTGATTTTAAAAGACCTATACAACCAAGAAAAGCTCCACCTGTAAATGTAGAAAACGCAACAACTGAAAGAATAGGAGATGTAGAAAATTTACCTAATGAGTTTAGGTCAAATAAATATTTAGAAGATTTTAAGAGCACAAGAGATTATGGGAAAAATATATCAAAGGCCTTTTTAGGAGAGCGTCAAGATAATGCTAAATTAGGACAATTAAAAAATAGAATTAGTGATTTAAAAGAAAGAAAAGGTAATTTAGATAGTGATAGTTTTAGAAATATTTACAAGGAAAGTATTAAAGGACAACCTAGAGTTTCAAGAAATCCAAATGGAGAAATTAATGCTGATAGTTTAGAAAAGAATGTTTTATTTAGAGAAGGTAAAATGGACGCTGTAGAACAATTACAAGGAGGATTAAGAGGAAGTGAAACCAGTCAAAGACTTGGTATAGTTAAGCAACAAATTCCTCAAGAACCTGAAAAACCAACTTTTAATGAAATGTTCCCAGAACCACCTAAAGACCCCCCAACTTCCTTTTTACAAGAGGCTAAACCTACTGAATTATCACCTAAAAGCACCTTTATAGGTTCTCAAGAAGATACAACTTTGACAAATGTAGGAACAAAAAATATTTCTTCTTTAGGTTCAGTAGATATAGGAGGAGAAGGAGATTTAAAAGATTCAAAAGAATTTTCAGCACTTACTGATTTCACAGAAGCTGGAGATTTTGGAAAACTTGGTGATGTATCTGGTAGTCTATTTTCTGGAGCAAGTGATATAGCAGAAAAAGCAACTGGTGGTCTATTCTCTGAAGCAAGTAAAGCAGGCGAAGCAGCAACAAGTGCTGGAGAAACAGTTGCAGAAAAAGCAGGGACTGCTGCTGTATCTACCGCTGGAGAAGTTGATACAGCTTTAGGCGGACCTGAAGATCCAGTTGGAGACGTAGTATCCGCAGTAGTGGGGATTGGAGTTTTCTTGGGAAGTCTCTTTGGAGATAAACCAAAACCTCCTCCACCTCCCCCAAAACCTCCTACTGTTGAGGCCACTTTTCAATTAGGACAAGATGCATAATTTTTTAAGCATAAGCAAAGCTATTGCTTAAATTAAATTTAAGCATATTTATTTTTTTTTTTCTATTTTTTTTTCTTTTATTAATTTATAAAACATGAATAGAATAATTAAACTGAATTCTCGCCAAGGTGGAGATTTTTCCGCCAGCCAAAATTTATGTGATTTTGACATACCAGCAGGAGTTAATATTGATATGACTAAATCATATCTTTCACTTAACTGTGATATTAACGACGACAACTCTAGCGGTGTATGTGTTCTTAATCTTAATAAAGCTGATTTTGCTAGGGACCAATCCCACGAACTTGTCCCTGCTCCTATCTTTTGAAAATGTAGGTATGGTTGAAGATATTAGAGACCTTAACGTCTTAAAATGTAATATGAAACAATACACAGAAGATGAGATAGAAAGAGTCTGTCAATCATATAAAGGATTTAATGGTATGAATAGTGGGAATCAATTGAATGGAACTCCATTTAGAGATTTAGTAAAAGAAGGAACTGTAGCCTCTACTAAAAAACAACATGAAATTCTTATTGATATGAAAGACATTTTCGGTCTTGGTGAAGTTGATATGCTAGACACTGGAAGATATGGTCAGGGAGAATTACACATTACTATTGATCTTGACAATATCGCTATACATCAGTTATTTGGTAAATCTACTAATGATAATAGCGGAGGAGATTATTGGGCTATAATTGATGAACGCTCCGCAGTTGCTCAAGCTGATAGAGTTTCTAATGGAGCTTTAGGAGAAACTAGAGCAGGTGCTTCCACAGGACAAATTGCCGCTGGAAATGTAGCTGGAGGAGTTTATCAGGTTACTAGACAATATGACTCTTTAGAAGAAAGTCCCTTTCATAATGGACAACAATTGGAGATTACTCGCACCCCAGCAGCAGGAGCTCAAGGAACTGAAGTAAGAACTATTACTGGTATAGCTTATGATTCTGCAAGTAAATTTATATCCCTTACTTTTGACGCTGCTTTAAATGGTGGAGCCGCCACTCAATTAAATAGTGTTTCTATGACAGGTGTAGATGCCCCAGCCGCTACTTTCAAAGTTAATAACGCTACTTTAGTTATTTATGAAAATACATCAGGTATGAAACCCCCTGATAAAATTCAGTATAAAACTTTCACAACTGAAAGAGATACTGAAAGCGGTATAACTAGTTATTCTAGAAATTACTATGTAGAGCCAGAGTGTGCTAATCTTATCATATGTTGTCCTGATGGAGCAGGTGGAAACCCAAGTAGGTATTTATCTGACCTTGACATATCTGATTATAGATTAAGAGTAAATGGTGTTGATTTAACCAATAGACCTATTAAGATGAATACTCCTGAACATTATGATAGATTAGGAAGAACTTTCTTAAACATGGATATGCCTCTTAAATCCATTAGAGAGAAAGTTCCAAAAGTATTGAATGTTAGAGAAAATGAAGCAGGAACAGCTCAAGTCAAAATGATTGCTGAATGCTTCCCTGTTACTGCTTCAGCTAAACAAGTTGAAATTGATATTAATAGCGGAAATGGATTAAGAGATATATTTTTATTTAAAGAGGTAGTTAGAGAAATTTAAATTAAGCATTAATAATTTATTTAATTTTTTTTTTCTTTTGATATAATATAAAATATGGAAAACTATGTCTATCACCAAGTTGAACCTGAAAACAGAAGAAGTGCTTATGACGCTCAAAGCGTTGTAGATTTTGTTTTAAATGCTCAAGGTAGGTCTTTAGTTCCTAATTCTGTCAAAATTATTGGAGAATTAGTTGTAAATTCTACAGGAAATACTCAAGTAACTGCCGCAGCTTTTTCCACTCATAAAATAAATAGAAAGGCAGGAATTCACGGTGTGTGTGAATCCATTTCCTGCACCACCACAAATCAAGGAAATTTAGAGCTATTAAATAATTATGGAAGATTCGTAGCTATGGAAGAAACTGGAACAGCTTATCAAGATGATTACATGAACGCCTCAAAACAAGTTGAGCTTAAGGCTCCTTATGAAGTAATTGCTGGTCTCTATTGTAATCAAGACCCTCAAACTTATCAAACCGCAAATGGTGTAGATGCTACAGCTTTAGCTAGAAATGTTTCTTTTGCTTTTAAACCAAGAATTTGCTTGAATAGATTTATGGGAGGTAATCTTGCCTTCTCAAAAACTGGAGCTATGAAAGTTTCTTTAACTTTAGCGAGAAACCAAGCCTTTTTATTTGGACACGGTTTAGCTGCTGATGCGAACTATAACTTAAAGAATATTAGACTTTGCTTTGCTACTGTTCCAAGTGAAGCCAAGCCCCCTGCTGTTCTTATGAATAAAGTTAATAATGTAAAAGCCTCTATCTCTTCAGCTCTTGCTAATATTTCTGCGAATGTTCCCTCTACAAGTGTTAAAGGTGTAAGTGTTTCTTTTCAAAGACAGGATAGAGAAAACGTTTTAACTCATGATAATTACTCATTAAATAAATTAGATGGTTTAGACCAACTTCAATTTATCTTTAATGATTCTTTGAATAAATACATTAACTTTGTTCTTAAATCTGACGCAGAAATTTTAGACCACGCAGTCCAGAGTTTTGGAAGTATGGGTCATAATCAAGTAAATGTTGCTGCTTTAGCTCAAGGAGGTAATACTATTATAGGAACCGCATTTGATGGATTCGTAGATTTTACAAGATCCGCATTTGATATTTCTTTGAAATCATCTATAGCTAATACTCATAATGTTTATTTATATTTCCATAGTTCTATTAGAATCTGATTTAAAAAACTTTAAAAATACTTAAAGATAAAGTGAAAATATAATTTAAAAAATGATTGATTATCAAAATAGTAAAATTTATAAATTGATATGCGATGACCCTGACAAAATCTATATAGGTTCTACTACTCAAAAATATCTTTGTAATAGATTATCAGGACACCATCAAGACTTTAAAAAAAAATTAAAGGCAACTATGAGCAGAGAACTATTTGAAATAGGTGGAGTAAAAATTGTTCTTATTGAAAATTTTCCATGTAATACAAAAGACGAATTATTAAGTCGTGAAAGATATTATATTGAAAATTTTAAATGTGTTAATAAACATTTACCAATTCATACTAAAGAAGAGTTGAGGGAACATAAAAGAGAATATCAAAGAACTCCTATTCAAAAACAAAAAAAAAAAGAGTATGCACTTAAAAATAAAGAATCTAAAAAAGAATATGATAGGAGAAGATATTTAGAAAAGAGAGAGGAAACACTTAAAAGGGTAAAATCATATTATATGGTAAATTGTGAAAAAATTAAAGAATATTCTAAAGCTTATTATTTCAAAAATAAATAATACTTTTCTAACATTTTTTTTAATTTTTTTTTTCTTTTAGTATAATATAAAATGTCATATTATACCGCAGAAATCGGCTCTAAACTTATTGACCCAAATGTCTTTGTTCCAAATGTCAGATGCGAATTTCAGCTTCCACCAAATGATTATGGAAACAGAATGAGGCTTGAAAATGTTGGACTTTTTGGAGCAAATAATAGAAAGTATAATCAATACGCAGGAGTCTTTGGTAGTATTAAATCTATTAGACTTCTTAACGGAAGAGATGAATTAGACGCTTGTAGAGAATGTAATAGGTATTTATCTTTTAAGAAAAGATTTAATAGACCAAATAAAAGCAGTTTAAGTGTAAGCCAACAGGCTATGAAAAATGAATATGGCTTGGTCCTTTCTGGTCAGGGAGCTGGAAATGCTGTAGGAACTCCAAGAAGTATTGAGATTACTTCATGTGATCTTGGAGGTCCTGCAAATCTTCAAGTAGCCGCTGGAGAAGCCGCCACACCCAAAGGCTATTTAGATTTAAGGGAAGTTTTCCCTATTCTTGGAGCTCTTGAAGTTCTCCCAAAAGCACTTTTCCCACAATTAAGGGTAGTCATAGAATATGAAACTAATATCCAAAATTTAGTTGATAATACAGGTGATTCCATGACAACTACTAGACCTCTTCTAGCTGTTGATGTTATAGAAGATGAAGGGTTAGTTAAATCTATGATGGGAGAATTAAATGGAGCCTCATGGGATTGTGTAGAGCATGATTTAGTTAGAATTGAAGCAAACGACGCCGACGCTTTAGGAGTTGAATCCTCAAGAAGGCTTAATGGTTTCAATAATAAAAGAATGACTAGGTTTTTCCTTTCAAAAGCTCCTAGTGATAAAAGTCAAAATGTAAATGGGGCAGCAGTTTTAACTGGTGGTGATTTAATCTCACAGGCTTTACTTAATGAGAAATATCAGGTAAGAGTAAACGGTATGAATAAGATTCCAAGGACTGGAACTGAATACCCAGCAGAAATGATGAGTATGCTTGTAGATGCTTATGGAGACTGCACAACTTATTATGGCTGTGAAAAAGTTGGAGCTACACAGCAGGGCGACATGTGTAGTGCAGAACTTTCTGGAGGCAGAAACTCCTATTTTGGTATGTATATAAACCAAGTAGTTAAAGATTTTCAATTAGAGATTACTAGAGATACTAGACAATCTACTAAAACAACCAACCCTAAACCAGAAAATGCTGGCTACGAAATTCATGTTTTCGCAGATATTAGAAAGCAGCTCCTTGTTGCTGGAGGTAAATATCAAGTAATTTATGCTTGAATTAATTCAAGCAATAGCTTTGCTTATGCTTAATTTTTTGAATATTTTTTATCTAATATAATAATAATATTATGGATAATACTATTATTGAATTAAAAGAAGGAGATGTTTTTAAAGATTCATACCAGCCCAACGGTTCCTTTGATGTTTCATTAAAGCAGCCTTTAGTTTTAAATAATGGAGACTCTATGAGTATAAAAAATTCATTTATTGACACTATAGCAAGTTCTGGTGGATTAATTACTTTATCTGATGATATAACAGCAACTATAAAATTTTGTAGAGGTTTTTCTTATAATACAGGTATAACTGGAAATGATGGAAACGCTGAAAATACTATTAAAGAAACAGGAGGAGCTAATGGTTACCAAAAAAATATAGATGTAAACGTAGATAATTTAGATGTAAGACACCAATTTAGAATACTTGATAGGCAAACAGGAGTTGCTCCAAAAGGAGATGGTCTGACTTATTTCCAACTTGAAAAACATAACGTAGATAATACAGGAGCTCATTTTATAATAGCTAATTCTTTAACCTTTGGAAGTGATTTCAGTAGTAGTGGAGGAAGTCATTTTGGTGGCGTTCAAGTTTTATTTGCTTATAAAGGAATAGATGGTCAGGTCCATCAGATAAATATAGGTTTAACAAATGTAAGAGCTAGTGGAACACATGATGAACAATTCACTCAACAATTGGGTGATGATTCTTTCGTATTTGATAATAGATTCACAGGAGATGGAAAAGGGTATATGTCTGGACCTATAGAGGTATTAAGTAATCCTGATGATTTAAGAAAAAATCACAATTTAGATGCTAATTTTGATTTTACAGGACCAAATTTTAGTGGAGGAGATACATTCACTTTAAAACAAGAAAAAATAGATTTACAAATTTCAAAGGGAGCTTATGATCCAAACGATTTGGCTAGAATTATTACAGATAAAATGGTCCAAGTTAATACTGATATTAGAACTATTCTTACTATAGAAAAATCATTCTCTCCTTTTACTTCTCCTTTGTATGATTTCGCTAATAATGAATCTGACGACGGCATAGGCAGGTTTATTTGTCAAGATAATGAAATATTATTGGAGCTTATCTATGATAATCAACAGACACCATCGACCACATTTAATAGACCTTTAGTAGGAGCAAATCAATTTTCATTTGTATTTGATGGACAAGCAGGGGGAACAAATACTTTTAAATTTGTTTCTCTCCATAGTCCTTTCTATGTAAATATAGCCCCAGCCAAACAACCTCCAAACCTTCAAATTGGTAATCAATTTTTTATGGAAAATAGAGGAGGTGGAAATCAATTTACCCCATTTATAGATACTAAAATGGGTGAAATAATTATATTGGGTTTAGATGCTGTAGATATAAACAATAATCCTGTGGATTTTTGGTTTGGAAAATTAGGATTAAGTCCAGATATAATAACAAATACTGGAAATCATCAAAGTTTCAAATACAATCCCTCTGGAGGACCTGAAGCAACAGTCCAAATAACAAAAATAAACTATCAAAACGGAATTAATTCTACAGGTTTATTTAGAGGAACAGATTCTATGTTCCCAAAAGATAAATTAGTCCCCACAACTGCGGATTTTGCCTCAACCACACCTCAACTCTTTACAAACCTTATGACTACCCCTATATTTGGTGCGAAAACTTTAGCTGAAATTACAGATACTACAGGTTATTTTCTTATTGAAATTACTGGCTATAATAATGATAGTAGAGTCATAGGAAATTCAGATGTTGCCTCTAGTATATCAGCTATAGTCTCAAGATATTACGCCTCAACTTCCTTTACTAATGGATATGAACAAGACTCTATTATATACCAACATATTGGGGAAAGTATTACCGTAAGTGATTTAAGAGTCAGAATTTTAGACCCTAACAAATTGCCTGCTTTTGGTATAGGAAATAATTCTACAGTATTTTTACAAATAGATAGAGCTTTACCAACTCAAGAAGATATTGAAAAAAAAAAATAATTGTTAATTATATATGAAAGAAATTCTCCAAACTTATAATTTACCTGAACTTAAGAAAATGGTCCGAGCGACCAATATTACTGGATATAGTAAATTAAAGAAAGATGAATTAATTAAATTGATGGTTAGACCTGAAAATATTGATAGATTTAAAAGTATTAGACCCAAGTCTGATAGAGTTCCAAAAGTTGCAGAAAAAGAACTTAAATCTAAAATGAAAAATATTAGAGAATTAAAAAGAAAATATCCTGCTTATAAAAAATATATAGAATTCTATGAAAAAACAAATTTTACAAAGCCTGCTAAATTACCTCCGCCACCTAAATGGCTTCTTGAAGGAAAACCTCCTCCAGCCAATTTTAAGATTCCTAAAATTATTATAACAGAGATTGCGAGTGAAACAGAAGAGCCAAAGCCAAAGCCAAAGCCAGCTCCACAAGCGAAGAAAGAGCAAGCGAAGCAGGCCAAAAAGGCACCAGAACTTCCTTTGATTGTAAGAAAAAATAAAGAATTAAAAAATTTATTGGGTAGTAAAGCAGTAGGAACTATAAATAGTATTTTAGGTTTTGCGAATGATATAATAGAAAAATTAGAAAGCGATTCAGCTAAAGAAGTTATGGAGGGAAGATTAGATTTAGACGAAGAAGACGATTTAGTCAAAAGAACTATATCAATATTAGAGCCTGACTTATATTTAAAAAGTATAAGTGTAGAAAGCGACCCCACAGGATTAAAAGAAAAATTTGAAGAGAAAAGAGAAAAAGAATTGGCAAAGAAAAAGAAAAAGCAAGCGAAGCAGTAAAAGCTAAATAGTTGCTATAAACGCACAAAGTAAAACTAAACATAAACCTAATACAGCGAATCCAATACCCCACATACACAATTTTATTTTTTCTTTTCTTTCAGTTCTTTTAAGATGATATTCAGCAAAAGTATTATAAAACATTTTATCTTTATATATTATATATGGATAAAATCCCAGATAATGTTTTAAATCCTTCTTTATATAAAAAGGCGAAAGCTACAGTATATCCAAGGTATAAAAGACCATCAGCTTATAGGAGTATGGCTTTACAAAAAGAATATATAAAACTTGGAGGTAAATATTCTGGAGAGAAAAAATATAGTCTATCTGCTTGGAGAAAGGAAGAATGGGTTAGTATGAAAGATTATTTAAAAGGTAAAAAGGTAATTTGCGGAGATGATAAAATAGGCAATAATGCTTGCCGCCCAAGTAAAAGAATATCAGCAAAAACTCCTATAACTGCCGATGAAGTAATCAAAAAACATGGTAAAGAAGCTGTTCAAAAAGCTGTTAATAAAAAAGTAAAAAATATGAATCTAACATTAAATTGGAAAACTTTAAAATTTAGTTAATTCTTTTTTCTGCAACTTTAAAAATTTCAGGATCTAATTCAAATCCTATAAATTTTCTATTCATTTTTTTACAAGCCACACCTGTTGAACCTGAACCCATAGTTGGGTCAAGAACTACGTCTTCTTCATCTGTCCAATATTTCAAAAAAAATTCTAAAATATCAAGAGGCTTTTCAGTTTTATGATTTCTTTTTCCCATAAAAACTACTTCACTTTTTAATATACTAGCTGGGTTTGGCGGTTCATAATATCCACAGCCAAACTCCTCATATCTTTCTCTTCTTTTTTCAGAAGATTCTCCGTATAAATCTACAATACTAGCTGGATTTGGTGGCTCAAATTTACTTTGTGTTTGTTTATCTTTTGTATAAATCCCTGAAGATTCCCCCATAGATTCTCTATCTTTTTTAGGTATAGTTTTTTTCTCTTCACAATTATTTATTGTTTGTATTTTCTCCCTTATTCTCTTATGGTATTTATCCCTATTATATTTTGGGGCTTTTTCATGAAAAAAATAAATCATTTCATGATTTCGCATAGGTCTATTTCTACTTTGTAATGCTCCAGTTTTATTTCTTTTAGCCCATACTAAATCCATTTTGAATCCTTTTTCCCAACTTTTAATTAAACTATACCCAAATTTAGTTGAGCAAAAATGAATACAGGCAACTCTTGGACTTCTGCGAATTCTCTTGAATTGTTTCCAGAATTCTTCCATATCTATTTTATTATCCCATTTACAATTAGTTTCTCCGTAGGGTAAATCACAAATAAACAAATCTATTGATTTATCAGGTAAAGTTTTCATTAATTCCAAACAATCTCCGTTTCTTAAATCCATTATTATACTATATTCTAATATTTTGTTTTCGCCTTTTTAACTTTTTTTTTCTTCTGCTTCGCTTGCTCATTCAAAGAAAATATTTGATTTAATTTCTTCTTGGGTTTCTTTTTATCAGGATTTTCTTTTCTTTGAATTTTATACATCATATTGCGTTCTTTTTCAATATCCATATAAATTTATATGAGATTTTTATTTCTTTGAATAATTAGTTTGTTCATCTATACTATGTCCCATTAAATTTGCAACTTCTTGTTTTTCCTGATTTTCAGCTGGGAATTTATGAGATATATAAATATGACGGAGAAGGCTCACTCCTATTCTCTTCCCCGTATCTTCAAAAACTCTATTTATATATTTTGTCAATCCATTTGGAGTCATAGGTTGTTTTCTATTATTAACCAATAAATAGCCTGTTTCATTTACCTTAAACCACTTATTCAGAATATTATTTAATTTTTTACCCACTTTTATTTTTTTAATACCATATTTTCCAGAAGTTTTATAATCTCCTAAATGAAAAAATTTATTAGATTTGTTTACATCTACTATGTAATTATCTTTTTTTTCTTCATCAGATAATTTGCTATAGTCATTACTACATATCAATTTCATATCCGCATAGTCAGAGCGGAGTGGTGGGTTCGCATCATCAGCCAAATAAAGAGAACCTGCGACAAATTTCTGAATTTGGTCAAATTCTTTTGGTGATAGTTTGGGTTTGGTCCATAATCTTAATCTGGTAATCTCTCTACCTTGTTTATCCAAAAATTTGCGAAGGTCTGTGAGCTCCATCCAGTTCTCTTTTTGAGATTCACTTTTCTCTTGTTTAGCCATATTTTCTTGATAGTTTTCGGCTAATTTATTCATTTTTTCTGTGTAATAATCTATTAAATTTTGTTTAGCATCTATAGCTTTTAACACAACTATTATAACTGCTAAATAAGTTTTTTGAGTGTTTGGTTTCTTTTTCTCTATCATTTTCATAACGTTTGAGCCATGTTGTAGAAAAATTAAATTATTTATTTTCTTGATTCCCACATCATTCGCAAGTTTATTTAGATTAGAAATATAAGTCTTTATAGAACTTTCCTTTAAATTAGGTCTGGATTCTTTTATTAGCTTTTTTAATTCTATGTTATAATCCATAGTTTAATGCTTTATTAATATAAAATAAGAAAAAAATAATACAAAATAAATTAGTAAAAGGTGGTCAAAATTGAGTAATAAGAAATAGGTAAGCTAGAAAAAAACGACCACCTTTTGTGAAAATAATTTAGGGTTCATTTTGTAAAAAGTGGTCGTTTTTTTTGAAAAAATTGAAAGTGCAACTCAAAAAGTCGTGTAAAAATTACAAGACTTTTTTCAAATATTTTAGAGTTAAAATTCAAAATGACCACTTTTTTTAGCCACCTTTTTCTAAATTCAATTAATTCATTAATTAATATATTCGTTTAAAATGATTTAAAATAATATCTTTAAGTATATTATATACTATGAGCTTTAGAGAATTAATTGAATCAGTTCCTTATGATAGAGCGTTAAATATAACGACTCATACGCCCCAAAGTCTTATGGAAATTTTTAACAATCAATATGAAGAATACGACCAAGAATCTAAAATGGGAAGACCCAAAAACAATCAACAACTTCAACCTTATATATTAGCAATTAAAAGATGTAGGGAAATAGTAAAAAATAATGGTAAAAATAAAGCAACTTATAAAATAGGAAAAAATAAAAGGAATTTTGCGTCAAACTCTGTTCAAAGTTTAAAGAAAGATATAAGAGGATATTTACTTCATGAATATTTAGATTTTGACATGGTTAATTTTTTACCTACTACCTTATTATATTTAGCTAAAGAAAATAATATAGATAC
>CAACVD010000679.1_pt1 | contig 16490 bp, 38 predicted proteins | sample 2381771 | NCBI WGS metagenome assembly CAACVD01 (sample SAMEA5211965, study PRJEB30684) | marine metagenome | biome: Marine; feature: Epipelagic; material: Water | collected 2015-10-15 | depth 15 m | reverse complement strand
TCAAAATACCAGTGACGCTCTGACCGCCGCCTCCGCCGCCGCCATCTTCACCATTACTATCATTAGTACCACCACCGCCGCCACCTGCGCCAGATGAAGTTCCATTTTGTCCTGATGTTGATCCAGCGCCGCCTTGTCCACCCGCACCAAAAGGACCACCAGCTCCGCCGCCGCCTCCTCCTCTCTCGCGACTAGCAGAACCATTATTACCAGCACCTCCACTACCGCCACTATTACCAACGTATCCGCCAGATCCACCACCTGATCTATAGGTTGACCCTGCAGATCCTCCATATCCAGCAACAATTATCGTACCAGAACTACTACCACGTCTAATAAAACTACTACCACCGTTAACTCCAGTATTTCTATGACCACCGCCACTACCACCAGATCCAACCCTAACATATAATATTTCACCAGGAGTTACGGAGACATTCTGAGAATATCCACAACCGCCGCCTCCGCCTCCGCCTCCTCCAGAGTCTCCATTTGAACTATATGCTTCCGATTGTCCACCACCTCCTCCAGCGCCTCCTCCAAGAGCAACAACATCCATACTAAAGACATTTGCTGGAACTGTTACAGAACGAGTTCCTGGACCATAAGTGTTATTGGTAGGAACAGTACCACTGCCACCACCAGCACCAGAAATTCCTCCACTTCCTCCAGCAGATTGAGATCCACCAGATCCTTTAAGAACACTGGCATCAGCGTCGGTTCCATCCCCTCCAGTAGTCCCTCCTCCAGCACCACCAGCATTGCCACAATCATTTGTACCATTATCACCACCAGCTCCTGCTCCACCAGCAATCATAAGAGCATTTGCATGGGATACAGTACCATCAAAAATACCAGCATATCCACCACCATCCTGATTGCTGTTGCCAGCACCACCACCAGCATTCAATTGTACTGTAAATTGATCAGCACCACTTACAGGAATCTCACCATAACTATGTCCACCCTGAGATGAGCAGGACCCCTGACCCCACATTTTGGCAATATACTTACTTCTATTAGGTTCAAGTGAAGTGATAGTATATGAAATTGCATTTATTCCAGTCGGTTCAAAAATCAATGGACCATTATCTTCAAGACTCCAAAATTCAATATTATTAATTGTTGGTTGAACTCTGAAATCAGCACCACCAACTGTTAAGGTGACAACTTGACTTATTGAATCAGATGCCTCACTATTACTGAAAATGACTCTATATTGATCTCCATTATTATCAACAACTAAACTTGGAGTAGTATAACTTACAGACGCACCACTAGCAATTCCAGTACCATTAGCACCAGTAATATCTGTCCATGTAGTAGTTCCTTCTGGTCTGCTTTGCCACTTATAACTTAATGTGTCACTACTAATAGTAGCAACTGCTGTTAAAGTTTCTGTAGTTCCTTGTGGTACAATACCTGCTGACGAAGGTTGTGTTGTAATTGCAATAACTCTACTCGCATCTACTACAACCTCATTTGAAGTTATAGGAGATGTAATTGCATCTGGATGTTCTACAGAACAACGAAACTTATCGCCTTCATCTGCTGCAACAGTTAGACCAGCAGGGACATCATATGTAGTATTTGTCTGACCAGATATATTTGTCCAGGTTGATGTACCAGATTCTTGCTTTTGCCATTGATATGTTAACCCAGATGCTTCAATATTCTTAACTGTTGCAACTACAGTTAATGTGATAGCAGTTGGTGATGGTTCATTAACACTAATGCTTTGTGGAGTTACACTGACACTAGAAATCAGTGGAAGTCTATCTTCAAGATTTCCAGTCCCTCCATCTCCTGAGGGTGGATTATTAGGATCTCCACCACTCTCAGACGACGTAATGTCTTGTGAGGTCACACTATAATGATCAACAGGATGAATCTGTCCCAAAGCGACACGACGATCCTTTGGGATAAATTTGCGTTGATTACTAAATGGTGTCCTCGTATGCTTTCTCATATCACATAGACATTAGGCGATCCTACAATGATCGGAAATGTTCCTGTAATTCCTAGTGCCAAATCACTCAACCCTTCTGCAGAAATCTTATTAGCAAAAACTTTTGGTGATCCAGTAATCACAGGTGCAACATGAGTTTTACAGCACTTGGGACAAGGAACAATCTCTAAGTATGGTGCTGTCTGATCAGCAATCCTACTTTTGGCAAGTTTATTTACAAACACATTAGGAGATCCTGTTGCTTGCACAGGAGTGTTACAACGGTTCAAATATGCGTTACTAATCTGACTTGCTGATCTCATTTTATTGAATCTTCGTTGGTTTAGTAATTTCTAAGGCTTTAGCAGTATTGGGGAATGTTTGATTATAACGTTCGTTAATTTCTTCCTCAGTACGCTGACGATCACGCAATAAATCTTTTAAGATTTTTTCATAATCATTATTACTATTATTTACCACATGAGTAATGATATGTGTATCAGTTCCAGTTTGACTAGAATTGTTATATCCCATCTTTTGTAAGATTGTATTTTGTTGTGAGGAACTGATGCTAGAACTATATGATCCCCAGTTTACAGCAACTTGCCAATCTATTTCAATTTTAAATGTAAGAGTCGTAAACTCTCGTTGATCAGGAATAAATTTATATAATCTATCAAACCTCTCAGGTAACTCAAATAGACTCCTGGCAGTGTATGTACCACCTTCATAGTCATTCGTATACCCAAACTCATTTCGGCAGAATACAGCGGCATTATATGACCCCTGAACGGTTAGATCATTCCAATGAGGTACAGTAAATGTTTGGGAATCTGTTCGTCCTGTTCCATCACCATCAGCATCTGTGATGAAAATAAATTGCCTTGTACCTGATTCTGGTGTATTATCTAAAAATTTAACTCCACCACCATTGTTATCTGCTTTTGCTAATACAGCCTCAGTAAACCAATCACCAAGCTCATTCTGTGCAATTGCATTGTTCTTTGGTCCTTGATTACGAACCCAACGCATTGCAGTAGGCACTCGCGCAATATGAGTGCCTAAGTATGCATTATTTGGATATCTTGTACTACTGCCTGATCTATAACCACTCGTTCTATAATTACTACTTCTATTATAATCACCTGCTCCGTCTTCTTGTGTACTAGGAGCAACGGAGTTTGCTGTAGTTGCGTAGAGTTTAAAGTTAAAACTATTATACAGGTTTACATCAGGAAGAATTGGTGTCTCAACACCACTCCTATGATCATAGGTATCATCTGATCCTGGATACCCATTATAATCACTGTAAACTATAGTATAACTCATTTGTTCTCTAATTCTGATACTTTGTTATGGAGATAGTTCAGCGTGTCTGCTAGTTTCTCATACTCTGTTGTGCCAGGTCTCTTATAGTTAAGTTCTGGTCCTTGTAACAAAGATGCGACAACAACTTCCAGATTATTTATGCGCTCTAGTACCTCCTCAAAGTCAAAGTATTCCTCATTCGCCATGTACTTCCCCTCTATGTAATACCTCTGAGATAAACGCGGTAGCCTCCTTCCTAGTCCGCCAGGCTTTCGCTCGGTCCTTATCAGATGTCCAGGTGTTCAATGAACCACCCTCTGTCCAGTAAATATAAGGTTCGCTCACATACCGTGAAGAGTTTACCTCACGCACATACCATTTCTTATTTGCCATCAGATTCTTCCCTCGTTTCTTAGTTGTGTAATGGTCTCGCTACATCCTCCGATAAGCTTACCATCTTTCAGGACTCTGGGAAATGTACTCCCATATCCGAACTTTTCTGTAAATTGTTCTCGGGTAAAATCGCGATTTAACTTTACTTCCATATAAGATTCTCCAAGTCCTGTAAGAACTTTCTTTACATTCTCACAGTATGGACAAGATTGCTTTGTGTAAATTGTGTAGGGCATTCTCAATATACTAAAGGTTTATTCTACACCAAGATTATACTCTTCGTCAAGCTTCCTCTGAACATCAAAAAGAACCTCCTCGTACTCGCCTGCCTCATATTCATCAGCATTCTCAATGGCGATCTCTAAGGCATTCAACATGACATCCATCTGATGCTCTGATAGGTCTAGATGAATATTTTCCATAATAGTCTCGGAAACTACCGTATATAGCAATCGGGGTTTTTCGGAGAATTTTTTTGGGGGAAAATTTTTTATTTAAATGGAGATTCTCTCGGTCGTTTGGGAACCTTTGTAGGTTAGGGTAGTTTGGGTTTTTTGGATTAAGGGCGCAACGCCCCTTACCCCTAACGGGGCGGGGTAACTGTGCTATGCTGCCACTGCTCGCCTGATGTCGCGTCGGATGTTCTGCAGTGCCCTGTGATCTGATGCTGTCTTGCTAGTGGTGACGATTGCCCCGCTAGCGTGTTGCCAGATCATGTGCTTTCCAGACTGACGCCGAAGGGTGAACTGTGATGCCCTCATCAGAGGGGTGACCTGATCGCGTGCCATAAGTCACTCAAAGGTAGGGATCTTGTCCAGTGCTTCCTGAGCATAGCAGCGGGAGTGGATTGCTGCAATGGTCACAGCAGATGACCCAGAGGCAGGTCCATGGTCACGACGCATGACGAACTCATTATCAGGGTCAGACATACGACCAGACCAGACGATGGACTGATCAGAGAGGAGACAGGCAGGGGAGTAAATCATGGGGGTTGTGTCGTTGGTGATATTATATCAGAGGATCAGAGATCCCACAGCATCTCGTTCATCTCGTCTGCATCAATGGCAGGGTCGTTCCATGCCACGCCGTCGCCTGTCTTGCAGAGCATCCGTCCGATCTGTCCATCAGTCATGCAGCGAACGAACTTGTCCCATGGTGTCTCCAGACCCTCGCGATAGGTGACACATGCCTTAGCAGTGTTGTAGAGGAATTCGTCGTTGCCGATCCAGAGGGCGGCGTTCCAGGTTTCGTAGTTTGCCCAACCGTTCATGGTGTCCTTTGTTTGGTATGTAAGAATTCTAGACGGTGATCCGCTCAATGGCGGTCGCTGATGTTCCAGGTCTCGTACTGTCCACCATCACGGCAGGCAATACGAAGCGCCGCCATCTTACGCTCACGTTCCAGGCACTCCATGCCGATCTTAGCGAGATCAGGGGAGGATGCTAGGATGCCGTTGCCGTAGTCCTTGAGTTGATTGGTCATGAGGTTTGCTTTGTTTGCTTGTGAGAATTCTACAGGATGATCAGCGGGGACGGCGGGCACCTGTGTGATAGTTTACCCACTGTCCTAGGGAGCGATCACCAGACAGCAGAAGCGCCACGATGTCACGCTTGCGAGTCTTGTAGGTGTACTCCATGGTCGGGGTCTTAAACCAGCGAACTTTGAACGTGCCAGTCAGGGGATTGACCTTGAGAGTCCACACGCTATGTGAGACGCTAGGACTGATGCAGGAGACGTTGAGCATTGCTTTGTTTGATCTAAAGTCATTATAGGCACAGGGGAAGGGGGATTGCTGTCCCCCTTGTGACACTATGCCAACCGCATACCAGAACGGAACTCGGTGGTGGCGTACTCATCACCAGTCCACAGACGGATGTACCATGTCCAGTCGGACTGGTAGACACACTCGCCATGATGACCGAAGGCAGACAGCAGGGCATTCAGACGGGACTTGGTGGTGTTGGACTGCCATCCGCCGTCAAAAATCTTCATCGCTTCATCGGTGATCTCAGCGATCAGGTTGCCGTGCAGGTATACAGAGGAGACGCCATCGGCGTTGATCACCTCGGTGTTAGCATTCTTCCAATCCTTGCCAGCGGCGATGGCACGGTTCATCAGGGATTCAATCTTACGCATGATGCTGTGGTTGTTTGAACTGAACTTACAATACAGGAGATGGGGCACAGATCAACCGACCTTGTGCCACTTTGGTCACTGGTCTGCGAACATGCCGAAGTGGGCATCCAGCACGAAGTCTATCACGTCATCGGTCGCGCTCACGTTGAAGCGGTCACAGAACCAGTCAACCGCCAGGTCGGCAGGTGCCATGGTATCAAAGAGAAAATCCTGCAGGTCCTGCAGGGTTTGGGGAGAAGAGAGAAGTTTGTTTGTCATGTGCCTATTATAAGCACAGGGGTTGACCGTCTGGGGGTCTCGGTGTACAGTTCACCAACTGGCACAGCGAAGCGGCCGACCAGTTCTTTACATAAACTCCTGCATGTAGTAATCAACAGTCACTTCAAAATGTGCTGCCTTTTGTTCAATCTCACTGGCAAACTCTTCTGCTAACTTAGCGTCGTCTGAGTTAGTATCACCACAGAAGAGATCTAGAGTTGATTCGTGCATACTATCAAACGGCAATTTTACGAGTTTCGTTAAGTAACTGTCGCTGTGCTGTTTTGATTCCATGTAGGCAATCATACAGTTGATGTACATTAGCGATATCAATTCCACCACTGGATTTAATATCAATCCGAGAAGCATCCTGCCACTGGATGTTATTCTTGTGGTCAACTGTTGTTGTGAAATAGTTGCCATCTTTTTCCCAGTATGCATAACCTTCGCATACAACGTAGTTGTCAATAGTCATTGGTCGTAGTTTCACAGTGGTTGAACATCAAGATAGGTAATCTTTAGTTTTTTGTTTTCCTTCTTGATCTTTTTGACAGCATTCTGGTGAGTATTTGCTGTTACAAATCCTTCTTGATTTGTACCATCAGCAGTCTCAAAATAATACTCAAATTTGTTGTTAGAAGACATTTTAGTCTTTGTAAAGTGTAATCAATTTGAGAATATTTAGTATAATATTCTCTATAGGACTAGTCAGACTTGAACTGACAAGGAGTTAATCTCCGACAGATTTTAAGTCTGTTGTGTTTACCAATTTCACCATAGTCCCAATAGTGTTAAATATAAGTTTTCCACAGTTCTGTGAAATTCTTAAATACTTAACTTTTAAGATTTCTGAGGTTTTTATAAATTCTCAGTTTTCACATTTTCTGTAATTCTATAAGTTTTTCAGAATTCATAAAAACCTCAGAAATCATAATACTACAGGACTGGGAGTTTTGTCAAGTTTCTCGGAATGCCTCATAGGGACTGACCTTTGAAACCTCACAGAGTTATTATAAGGGTCTGGGAGCATTATGTCAAGGGGGCAATGTCAGGGTTCTCAGAGAGTCTTATAAGACGGGTTGACAATCGGTAGAATGCACGCTAAGACAGAAAGACCTCCGCACATTTCATAAGATTACCAACCTTTCCACAACCTTTTCCACAGACATTCCACAAGCATGTGGAAAACACAACTATATTAAAATAAACATTTATAATACACTCCGAATACACTTTGTAGTCACTCTGTAGTCACTCCTGAGTACATTCACATTGCCTCTAATGTAGTTGTAAGTTGGTCTACCATGTTAGCATCTGCGACCTCAATGTTCTCACGTTCCGCATCAGTGAGCAGACTACGTTGTGATCCCATAGATGCATCAGTCAACCACCAACCTGCAATAATATATTTGTCATTGCTAATAGGAGCACAACCACGATGAACATAGGACCAAGTACAGGGGAAGAAACAAATGTGACCTTGTTTAGGTAATGCTTTGAAACCATCAATGAATTCAGTCTCTCCTCCTTCCTCTACATCATTCAGATAGATCAGATAAGAGATAGCACGATAGTAACCATTATTATCTTCTGGATTATAATAATCATCACTATGCCATGTAAAGAACTCGCCTGGTTTAGTATGTTGGATGTTGAATCCTGTGACCATTGCATTCTTACGGAACATAGGATAGATCATTGTAGGTGCTATATCTGATAATAGATCACCATAACGTTTGAGTTCTAGATGTAATGCACTATTGAGGGTTTTAGTTTCAAAGAAGTATTTGGTCTTATCGTTAATGTATAGATCAGTAGATTGTTTCACATCACGATTAACCTCTGGTCCTTTTACTGGATCATGACCACATACACCTAACTCTTTATTCTTATCATTGTTGAACTTAGTGATAAGTTTATTACAGAAGTCAGGTGTAAGAATGGGGTCGTCTGAATAGTAAATGTAGTTGTTAATCATGATGTGATAGTAGGTATATTACTTATAAAGATAACCACCAGACCAATCACACTTCTCTAATACTTCCTCACGTTGAGTGATAATACGAAGATCAAAGCGTGGTTCTTTCACTGGTGCCTTGAATGATGCTGCTTTATGCAGTTCACCAGTTTTCATGTTAATAAAAGCATGAACACTACGGGATCCACTATCAGTCTCCATGATAAGTTTATGATACTTACGACCACTCTCAATATAGAACTTATACATTTTTTTGCCTGCATTGATCTCTTCAATACGTTGTTGACGATACTCAGGATCAGTCCTCAGAAAGAAATCAGCACGACGAAGAGAATCTTTCACAAAATCCTGCTCCAGTGCCTCACAAAGCATCAGGCAATACTCACGAATCTTGAGTTGAATGTCGTTGCGAGCATCTTGTGTTGCAACGAAGTCTGCGAAGGTGGTGGTCATGTCCTTTGTTTGAACTAAAGTCATTGTAGACCCTTCTGGGGTTGATTCAACGCTATCCAGTGCCAGTTTAAGAAGTGGCATAGCACTGTACGGACTGGTCTTGTCTAGTGATACTGTTTCACCGATCCGTTTTGATGAGTGTGGGGCATGGTATATTCTACGTTTGATGTTGTAGAATCCCCAAATAGTTTTTGCAGGATTACCGCCGTTGTAAGAGAATTGAGCATGATTGCAACACCAAATAGATAAAATGTTGCGTCGGAACTCCTCAACCTCGTAAGTATAGTTTTTAGGTGGGTCATGGGGAAAATCACTCGGTAGTGAGTACATAGTAATTCAATTCAGCAAATTTGTGTAGTTCATCAATGTTGAGATCTACAATCATGTCCGTAACTGATTCTTCTTCAGTTACCCAGTCTTGCATTGACTCCGACAATAGTTGCATGAGGATTACGAGCGAGAGCGGTGCTGCGGGCATCTTGCGGATTGCCTGCGATTACTTCCACATCAAATACTTTGCCTGCGGAAAACATTTTAACAATCCAGGTCATGCATTCATTACCTTATTGAAAAGTGATTCAAATGTCTCACGATCCTCAATCAATAGAGGGTGATCAATCACATCAGTCTGATCTACCAGCACCATGAGTTCTTGCAATAGCACTAACTCCTCATACTGTAGACCAGTAATCATTAGATTCTGTGGTGTCATGACTCTGAAAGATTGGGTTCATGTTCAACATAGCGGTTCCTTTGCTCATAGTCAATACTTGAGACACAGAAACCATAGAACTCAGTAATCGCATCAACTAGATCTTCTTCATCACATACCCATACACGTTGTTTGCAGTCAGTGATAAACTGTTCTTGAACGTTAGGTGGCAATTCAAAGTCATCATCGGTGAAGTCAAATGCAATGCTAGTGACGCGAAAACGTTGTTCCATTAGTTGTCGTAATTGGGTTCAGTTGTTGTCATCCACAGAGGAAGATTCTCCTCCTTCATCATCACCGAACATTTCATGCCAGAGATCAAGGTTGCCACTTTTTTCAGCAACAAGTTTGGTGTTTTCAAGAAATTCATCAGTGTTAGTCATCAGAAGGAGAAGTAAGGGTGATCTTCATCAAGCACAGAGTTTGTATCACTCGCAGTCAAGAATGTACTGAAAGGATAATACTCATCATTGTCGGCATCATAGATGGTTGGCGTACAATCTAATTGCTCGGGAGTCATGGACTGCAGCAGGACCAATAGATCCTTGTATGTCTGACAACCATATGGTGCGTTGGTGGTGAGCATGGTGCTGTCCCTTTGACTCTTATATTATAAGGGGTTGAGAGGGCGCTAGAAGCGCCCCTGTGCCACTTCTCAGACTGTCTGGACCAGATCACCCACACGGCGAGCATCTGCTACAATGCCGCCCAGCGACATGCCCATGAAATCATCTGCCTCAACAATCTGAGTCAGTTGTGATACAAAGGTCTGAGATTCGCTGGTGAACTCATACATACGATCAGGATTAGACTGATACGAGATGGTCACAGTATTGTCTTCAATTTTAATGAATGCAATAGCACTGGATTGCTCAGAAGAGAGCATACGAGCGATAGGAGCAGACACGATCATTTTAAGAGAGAAGTTTAGTGGTGTGTGTTTGGTTCAATGCTAGGTCTTACGCTTAATACTGTGCAGCCTAGTCTTTTGCGATAGATCTAACGACACTTAACTGATATGGGTCAGTATCAGTGTCGTTCATCCAATCACTTAATGGAGCGAATAGACAGTAATTGTTATTGTCGTAGACACCAACTGTTTCATGGTCAATCTCTACACGTTCAAACAATTCATCCCAATAGTCCATCCACTCTTGAACAGAATAGAAGGGGATAACAGTATCCCCATTGAGACTATAAACAGTATGCATGATTTAAGTGTGATTCTATAATATCTAGAATCTCACCACATTCGTCAGCAAGATCCTCATTAGCTAGTACAGCATAATCCTCTACCGCATCAAAGATTATTTGATACTGTTCTTTGGTAAACATCAGCACATCATGGGAGTGTAATCTTTACCATTATACTCCTGAGTGTTAAAATCCGCAACCTCTGCACCATTGGCGATGTAATTACGGACCTGATACTTCATCTCAACCTTAAGAACAGTGCTGAATGAAGTCATCTGCTGATCACATTCTGCATCGGGGTGCCAGATCACGCGCTTGGTAAAGCGGTGCTTACCATCACCCTGAGGATAGTAGTCAACCTGTGTGGCGGAGGTGAGCAGTTGCATGTGGTGTGTCCCTTTGACTCTTATATTATAAGGGGTCAGGCAGCGATGCCGAGGGTCTTTGTACCAGTTTGCGAACTGTCACAGGACCACTGGACAATGGGACGAGCGATGGTAGTTTCCATCAGTGCCGCAACGTTGGTGCAGATGTAATCATCATTGCCACCATTCTGCCCACCCTGTTGCACATTGAACAGGCAATCATCACTCTTGAGGTGTGCTTCAAAGTCCTCTTTAGTGATGTAGAACACACGGATGTCCTGCTCAGAGGGATTGATTCCGCAGAAGATCAGGCGTTCCCAGTCCTTACATACGGAGACATGATTGATGATGAACTTATCAACAACCACACCACCTTTCCTTGCGCGAGTAGCAAGCGCAAATTTAATCTCAGTGCGGATATTATCAATTACACGATCATGTCCTGCGGTAGATGTTGCGGCACGTTTAACTTCACAGAGCATATTCTCCATAAACTTAGTCACAAAACGCTCACCAAACTCACCCTTCTGCTTAGGTGACATGAATACATAACCCTCAAAGGGTGTGCCTACCCAAGGATCATTGAGGTTGTTGTCAATATAAGAGCGGAGGGTGCCATCAGCGAAGAGTGAATCAAACATGGGTGCGCTGCGTTGATATAAGTATAATATAAAAAAACGAGAGTGCCGTCAAGCACTCTCGTCCAGTTCTAGAAGTGGCACAGGATCACTTGCCACATTCTTCTAATCGGTCCCACCATATGGGATAGATCACTATATTTGTATTTGTTTCACCCACCGTTAATGTGATGTATGAACCAGATACATCATCAATGAAATTGACCACACCACGATGAATAGTATCTGGACAACGATATAAAAGTTCTTGTCCCTTGTGGAATTGTTCAATCTTCGTAAATGCGACACTCGTCTGCTTCGGGGAAATCTTCACACCAGAGTTCAAGGTCTGTGGGGTCATGATGATCTTCAGGATGCTCCTTTTGATAGCGTTCAAGTTGGTCTAACTGGTGCTCAATATGACGACGTTGTTGAGGAGATGTTGTTGGATTCTCTAGAATCTCCTTATCCTTCGCAATGTGTTGTTCTATGTTCTCCATGTGTTGATTACGATGGGTTAGTGTTATTTATCCGAAGATTCAGTATCCTCGGTATCTAAACATCTTACCATAAGATCAGCAAACCGCTCCATCCTGTCATGATGTACTGACGCTGGATGAAGAGTAATTGCTTCCCGCAATGCATTTAACTCTTCCAATTCTTCTGACGTGAGTGTAGTACAACGATCTGGTGGTAATTGTGTCATGGACATCTGTGTCTGTGTGAATATCATAACATGTATATTATAATTTATTCGGGATCACAGATTGTCTTAATTATTACTATTAAGTTATTTGAAGGTGGTGCTCACATAAAAGCGAAGTCCTTCTGTCACTGGCAACACTTCAGACGGAAATAAAAATGATGCTGGGTATATAAAACCCGTTCCAATAGATGAATCAACTTTTTCTTTACCAAAGAATTGTGTCTCGCCACCTTCACACGAACTTAAACTAATTGCCGCAACAATACTAGATCCACTAGGTTCGTGGTGCATTGGATAACAATCACCTTTACAATACCTCATCAATGTATAACCAGTATCAGTTGTGCATGATGCTGCTCTCCAAAAATCTTCTGCATAAAGTTTAAGCATTCTACCAAATGCATTAAATAAAATGTTATCAATTTTAGAGTTTGTAATTGATGTTATATCACATACTCTAGTGTTATTAAATACAGTTTGTTTCCATACATTATCACCCCAGTCATCATCTGCATCATCATGATGATTGATAATGAGTTTACACTCTTCACTAGAAAGAATACCTTTGTATTGCCTAATGTAATCTTGAGTTACTCTATCCCACTCTATTCCTTCAATATATTTTTTCGGTTGTTCTGGAGATTGTAAATCAATTACTTTCATCTTCCTCTACCAAATGCTGTAAATTAGTAATAATAATTTCTTGAACTTCTTCTTCGCTAAGACTATTCAACCAACTCCACTTAGGGTCATTATCATCCCACTCAATTTTCATTGTACGAGTATCTTCATCATATTCAACTAGTAGTGAATCTTTTTCTGAGCGTTCAATCATCAGCATTCCTCCTTGTTATAAAGTTTACGACACTTTTTAACTTCTTTCAATTCATCTTTGATCATCTGGTAGGCATCTTCAGGAGAGAGTTTTCTAGACATCTCCATAGCAGTAATAACCTCAACACGGGTGCCAAAGTGTTTCAATGCCTCTTCAAAACAATTTAATTCTTCGTACATAGTGATTACTTTTTTTCTTGAATATTATAGATGACAGGATGAATGTTGTCAACGGTTCTTCTTAGTTCAGAGACATATCTCTCTAATGATTCAATTCTTGCTTCTAAATCTGAGATTCTATCTTCATACATCTCATGATATTGAACGTCAATCTCTTCGCGATTATTATACATCACACTTCTCCTGGTTTAAGATGCTCTCGCCTAAAGTTCATTGCGGCAACACTATCTATATTAAATGAGAATGTTAGACGCTGTTCATCTCTGTTCTTCTCATCTACCTTTACAGCATGATGTAAATGAGGTGGGAACAATACAATATCACCATCAGCAAATTTAGTTGGTGTTACATCCTCATAATATCTCCTGAGTGGACTATTTGTCACATCAAAGTAACCTTGTGTCCTTAATGAGAAATCATTCTTATGAAATGCAAACTGTCCACTGTGACAGTTCTTGGCAAAGTATACACCAGACCAGATAGGATTATTATTATGATCTGCTAGATGATGATGCTTCTCTTGTCCTTGCTGTGTGTAATACGCATTATACCAGAATGCATGAAACACAATGTCAGCGTCTAGAGTATAAGATCTAAGAGTTTTCTTAATTGCAAACAGAAGATCATTCTTCAGTTCATTAACCACATCCATATCAACAAACGGATCGTTCTCATCAACATCAGGAAATGATGTATTTACTTCGCACGACCATCCATCAGGTTGACGAGCACATTTATCCCAGTTCTCCCACTTATTAACATATTCTTGATGCTTCTCAAAGTTAAATTTAATAACAGGAATAGCAAAGAACTCTACAATTTCTCTATTATTTTTCATGGTTATATTCTAGATTAAATGAGAATGTTAATCGTTGATGATCCTTATTTCTACTGTCTACTTTAACTGCATGATGCAAATGAGGTGGGAACAATACAATTTCTCCAGTCTCAAAATCCATGGGTTTAATTTCTTCGTAGTGTTCTCGTAGTTTAGACTTATTCCAATCAAACCACTGCTGAGTTCTATGTGAATACTCTGTCCTACAGAAAACTAATCCACCAGGATGACAGTTCTTGGCAAAATAGATACCAGACCACAATGGATCATGTCTATCTAGTGAAAGATGATTATGTGGTTCTTGTCCCTGACCTTCATAATATGCATTGTACCAGAAACATTGATAGAAAATGTTCATAGGCATCCGCAAATCTTTCATCACCTTCTTTAACTGAAACATGATGTCATCCTTAAGACTATCAGTGATCTTAGAATCTACATATGGATCAGTAGGCAATACATTGGGGAATGATGTATTAAGAGGAGTAGACCAAGAAATAGGTTTCCTGTCTACTCTTTCCCAGTTATCAAACTTATCAACATACTTCTCATGCTGTTCAAATTGAAACCGAACAACAGGAGTAGAAAATAATTGTAATACTTCTGGTTTCACAGTTTACCACCAACAACTCCACTATTTACCACGCGAGTATATTGTTCAAGTGTACCATCTTGTTCACACTTAAGGTGCCAACGTGTCATATAAACAACATCTTCTTTATGAAGACCTGTCAACATTTTACGTCCGTACTTTGTCATAGTAGTATGAAGACCGAAACGTGTCTCCCAAACATAAAATGTATCATCAATGAGTTCTGCACCATCAGGAAGTAACTCAGGATGTACGAGGTTCTGTTGCTCCGATTGTGAGTTTACGTTTGTCAAGTTTGTACCTCTCAATGTATTTGTTTAGATGATGTTCACACTGGAAGTAACAATTCTTCCGTGTGCCGTCATTCTCCTTGAATTGAAGATGAACAGGGAATACTACATGGAATCCCCCATCCATAGGACGTGGTGGATCAATCTCTGGTCCACGTTTCTTCTTAGGGCGTCCTGGTTTGCGTTTGGTAGTACCATCAGCAGCGACAGTTTTACCTTTGCGATTACGGATTGCCATCAGTTAAACTTAGTTAGTGAATGATAGACTGCTGAAATAGACATGTGTCCATGTTTGTAACCAGCGAAGATTACACCTAACGTTGATAGTATAACTCCTAAGAACGCTAGTGTCAACTTCAATCGCTCGCCCTCCACCTTGGTTGTGCCCTCAGTGTCTGGAATTGTTCCACCAGTGTCAGAATCTTGTGCGATGTTTGCTTCGCTGTGGTCTCGTTCCATTCATCTTGTTGATAGACTGCGTGTAGTTCCTGTGAGATGGCATCAATTACCATGTTGTAGTTTGTCATTGAATGATCATAACTTTAAGTAATTATAAGACATTATTATCCCTCTTAATTTTTGCTGCCCGACGCTTCATCATCCACATATCAAATTTAATTCTTGGATACATCCGAGCGATAAGAAACCACTTCCTAATGTTAACCCAACTTTCATTAAAAATTAAATTGAAGTATGGGGCAGCATTCGGGTCCGTGTAAATTAAAAATACAAGAAAAGCGAATACTGCTATAGCAATCTCATAGTATATGATCATTGCTCTGACAATACTTCCAAGCAAGTGACTTCAATATCTTCATTAGCATCATACTCAATAAACCACTCACCAAATTCTTCTACCAGGGCGCGAGCATTCTCATTATCTCCTGCTTCTAGCGCCGCACCAATGAGACCATCAATGTCACAGAGGATATTCTCAAGTTGATTCATTTTCATGATGGAAAATACAAAGGACGGGGGTGGAGATAAACTCCAACGGAAAGGGTGGGATTTGAACCCACGGTGCTACTAACACGTCAGTTTTCAAGACTGATGCAATCAACCACTCTGCCACCTTTCCAAGGTAAGGGGACCGTAGTCCCCTCGGAGTTAATTATATCAGAATGAATAAGTTACACCAACTTTAGTACCATAACCGTTGTCAGCATCATCTACACCAGTGGCGAAGGAGACTTCACCATAAATGTCCAGTGCTTCCGTGGCAGCAAATGAACCATATGCCTTGCCAGACAGAACGGTGTCGGACTCACCGCCGTCAACAGAGACGAAAGAAGGACCAGCCTGGACTCCCCAGGAGACAGCACCATCGCCGCCAGCATAGCCCACATGGGCATCTGTCGTCGTTCCAGTGTAGTCCGATCCCGTGAATCCTGAGTTTGCTTCCACATTAACGTATGGACCAGCAAGGGCAGGTGCTGCCATCAGAGGTGCAGCGGCAACAAGTGCGATTGCAGATTTAATCATTGAAATAGTTCTCCTTAGTGAATGTTACATGTCTTAACGTTGTGTTAAGACGGTTTATTTAGTGTACCAGAAACTTCAGAGGGTGTCAACCCTCTTCGGTTTCTACGGCAACGGATGCATCAAGTTTATCGTACAGTTCAATGAATGAAGTTTTAGTTTCATCATCAAAGCGGTTGACACAAACCTCAATGGATTTCATGCGCTTG
>CAACVD010000678.1_pt1 | contig 16501 bp, 29 predicted proteins | sample 2381771 | NCBI WGS metagenome assembly CAACVD01 (sample SAMEA5211965, study PRJEB30684) | marine metagenome | biome: Marine; feature: Epipelagic; material: Water | collected 2015-10-15 | depth 15 m | reverse complement strand
AAGCACAAGCACTGCCTTTAACTTTTGGAGAGATGAGATCGGCTTTAGAATGGGTTGACCTATCAAACAGAGACTTTATTCAAGTATGTATTTTTGCAGGCTATGATCCTGCTTACATATTTAGAAAAGCAAAGAACTTAGTGAGAATAAAAAATGGTTCGTAAAATTTGTGATGTATGCATGGGTAATGGATACAGAAGAATCTGGAAAGATACATCTGAAACAGAAAAAATAACAATACAATGTGCAGTGTGTGAATCTGCAGGAGAGGTAGAAGATGAAGACTTTAGCTATGATTATAGTGGTGTTGACCATGACAAGTTGCAGTAAAATAGAGTGGGGAGACTTTGAGTGGGATCCTAAATCTGCAATAGCAAGAATGACGTTTGGAGTATCTAAATGATGTCAGATAAAGATTGTGCTGAACTAGAAAAACAGTTAGAAAGATTAAAGTTTAGAAACGATGTGTTGCACAAAGCAAATTCAAAACAGAATGATGAGATTTTGGATTTAAGAACAAAGATAAAAAAATTAGAGAAAGATGCAGTGGATCAATTCAGAAATCAAGGAGATATATGACAAAAGAAAATATAAATATACAGATATTTAACTGGGGGCCTTGTGTTGTAAAATGTAAAATTAAACCAGAGTATGGAAAACTATTATTAGATGAAGCTAATTCTAACGTAGTAGATTTTAGAACTAGACTAGCAGGGCAAATAGAAAAAGAAACAGGGTACAGTGATAAGTCTAAACAAAAATTAATACCTATTTTATCACAATACTTGGGTGTGTACGATCAAGCGTATCAAAAATATACACAGAAGCCATACGATAAGAAACCTGAATATGTAATGTCTGCCTTATGGATAAACTATCAAAAGAAAAATGAGTTTAACCCACCACATGATCACGATGGTAAATTGTCGTTTGTAATCTATTTAAAAATACCAGACGAACTTAAAAAAGAAAACGCAGAGTACAAAGGTAAAAGTTGTGGACCAGGTGGTATACAATTTTTATATGGTGATGGACCTAGAGACTCTATTACTTACATGTCATATTTCCCAGAAGAACTTGATATATTTATTTTTCCTGCGTGGTTAAAACATTGGGTAAGCCCTTATAAATCTGATTGTACTAGAGTTAGTGTCTCAGGTAATGTACATGACTCAGCGCCTCTTAATAACATTCAAAACTTTGCGCCTGAATATTTAAAAGATAGAGATGAAAGATTAAAAAACAAATGATGATAAAAAAATTTATTGTTAAACTTAGAATGTGGTACGCCGATATTCGTGGCCATCACGGTAAACGATGGGACTATGAACCTGGTGATTGGTACATGGGCCGACATCGAAAGAAGAAATGAAAACAATACCTGATGCAATAGAAGACATCTTATATTTTATAAAGAAAGTAAGAGATGTATACTACAAATTTTTTGAACACTACGGCAGTAAAATGAATGTGTATGGCTGGAATAAACGTTGGGCCAATAGAAAAAAAGGGACAGGTTATGGTAAGAGATGATGTAATATACCTAGCCGGTCTTTTTGATGGCGAAGGTTGTGTTACATATAAAAAATATTGGGACCGTAAACGAAAGGATAGACCAAGAAAATATCTTTGTTGGCGAATACAGATGGAAATAGTAATGACAGATAAAAAAACAATACAATGGTGCGCTGATAAGTTTGGTGGCACCGTACGTCGAAAGCCCAGAAAAGGACACAAGATGCAGTATAGATGGAGAAAAGGATTTAAAAACGCAAATGAAGTAGCAAAATTTATTACACCTTTTTCTGTAACTAAACAAGAAAAGCTGTTAGAAATAGTAAATCATTATGTCAATCAAACGTAAAATTAAATTTAAAAAACCAATAGAAGAGAAGAAAGAAGATCTACACGAAATGGATAGACCTAGATATGAAGAGCAGTCTGAAGAAGAATATCTACGACACTGTGAGAAATTCTTTAAAGGCTGGGATGATGACAATAAGATATAAAAATATTTGTGGTAAAGATTTTGAAACAAAGATTGCCGCTTATAAACACTTTAGAACTATTGTAAACTACACGGGTAATGATCATTTAATGGCTCTGTGTAGACAAGGCATTATAAGATTAGGACAAGAAACTAAGTTAAAGAGCTCACATGTACAAGATTTATTTGATCGATTCTTTGTAGATCATGACTGGATGAAAAGAAAGACCAAGGGCCGAGCCATTAGAAACTACATACTAATAAGAGATGATTATGGAGGTTATTGTTTGGGCTTCCAGTTTGATGATGATTCTTATGAAAGTATCACAGCTAAACAGATGCTGACTTGCTTTGGTAAAGGCACTATATCTGATGATGAGAGATTCTTAAGTGCCATGAGATACGAAGTTAAATATCAGTCTGAAGAATATAGAAGAATAAATGACCATAAAATGTTGGAGTGTCATGATTGTATGGCTCCTAGAGAAGTAGGCCTTCAAGTGGACCACTTTATACCTTTTAAACAAATCCTATCTGACTTTTTAAAACTACATGAAAAAGAAGAAATAAAGAAAAGAATGTCTAAAGCTGAAGAACAATTCTATTGGCGACTAGATGAGAGAGACAGGAAGCTGTGGTGTGATTACCATGAAAGTCGTGCGGTGTTTCAGTTTCTCTGTAAGGATTGTCATAGAGCTAAGACTACAAGTGAAATAAAAATAAAGGTGCACTAATGAAATGGAATAAAAGATTTATATACCCGAAGTCTGTCCGATCTCTAAAAGATGGTAAACGACACTACGAAGTGGGAAGCGAGAAACTACCCTCTGTAACGACCATTTTGGGTCAAACACAGAGCGACGAGAAGCGAGAGTCTATTGCAAGGTGGCAAGCTAAAGTAGGCAAGAATGAGGCAGAACGTGTCAAAAATGTGGCAGGTAAAAGAGGCACTGCAATGCACAGTATTTTAGAACATCACATCCTTGGAAACAATACTCTAGATCTTACAGACGTAGGCCAGGAAGCGCATCGGATGGCTAAGGTAGTCATCGAGAAGGGCTTTCCTAATCTTGAAGAAATCTGGGGCTCTGAGGTAGTTTTAAGTTATCCTGGTTTGTATGCTGGTCAGACAGATTTAGTTGGTGTGTACCAAGGACGCGAAAGTATAATTGACTTTAAACAATCTAATAAACCTAAAAGAGAAGAATGGATCGAAGATTATTATTATCAAGGTGTTGCCTATGCTACAGCTCATGATTGTATTTATGGTACTAACATAGAACAAATCGTGATTATGATGTGTACACCCGATTTATTTTATCAACAGTTTGTTCTAAATGGGTCAAGATTTAGGCAATACAAGTGGTTATGGCTATGGAGATTAAGTGAGTATTACAAATTACAAAACTAAAATAGATAGTTTCATAGGAGGTTGGATTATAGAACCAAAGATCTGTGATGATTTAATTAAGTTCTTTGAAACTAAAAAAGTAAGACAAGAAGAAGGTATGGTGGCTAATGTAAAAGGTCCACGCGTAGATCATAAAGTTAAAAAAAGCACAGAAATTTCTATGTATAGTGGTGATTCTGCTTTTGATGATTACAACAAAGCGTTACAGAAATGCTTAGAGAAATATATGGAAAGATACCCTGAAGTTAACAAACAATACGATAGATTTGATACATCGTTTGAAGGATATAACATACAGAAATACGAACCCGGTGGTGGTTTTTATAAGTGGCACTGCGAGAGAACCAGTGGTAAAATGATGAAAAGATGTCTTGTGTTTATGACTTATCTTAACGACGTCAAGGATGGTGGAACAGAGTTTAAATACCAGAAACTAATTACCCCAGCAAAACGCGGATTGACCCTGATATGGCCGACGGACTTTACGCACATGCACCGTGGAGTGGTGGCGAAAGAGACTAAATATATTATAACTGGTTGGTATAACTATGTTTAGAATAAAAAAATTGACGAGAGAAGCTGATATTCTGGCTGCTCGTTTCTACAAATTAGCAGGGAGAGACAGGGATCGAGCGGCGAGGGACTGGGAACAAAAGGTGAAAGAGGCTGCTGACCTCGTAAAATTGTACCGTTCTGACGCACAAAAATGTAGAAAAAAATCTACGTCAAATATAGCTTATTTAAGTTTTGAGAAGAAATTTGTAGAAATGTAGAACGAAATGTAGAAGCGGGAACCGTTGGTATTATTGACTAATAGTATGTTTTTCTACATTTCTACATTTTTTTTTTTCATTTCAGTTCAGCGCTTAGCTAATTGATAAAATTATATCTATATATGTAGAATGTGCTAAAACGGGTTATGAGAAGGAAAAAAGCCAAATATAAGTATGCAACCATAGGTAAGAAGAAGTATTACTTCTACAAAATTATATGGCACGATCCGTGCGGTGATGCCGGTCATGCAGATGTAGATGAAATGAAGAAATTAAAACCTGCAATTATGATTTCACAAGCATACATTTTTGATAAAGATAAAAAACATGTTTGGACATTTGCAAGTTATGACAGTGAAGCTGCCGTATTTTCTGATCGTAATTGTTTTCCTAGATCTATAATTAGCAAGATGGAAAAAATAAAACTATGAGTCTTTCTGAGATTTTGGTTTTGATAGCACTCGTTCTTTTAATTCTTTTTCATCGACACCCTCAAGAATCGGAGAGTAATCATCTATTATTGTCTTCATTCGACTCTCTAGCTCTTCAGACGTTAGATCTTCGAGCTTACCTGTCCGAATAATTTTTTGTTCAATATATAATCCTGCTGCTTTACCTCTAGCAACCTCAGCGTTTACAGCTGCAGACCAAGCTCCTTTGTTTAATGCTGCTTGTCTAATCTTACCTAACTCTGCAATGTGTTTACTATAATCTACTTCGTATTTCTTGTTGTACTCTTCTCTGATCTCACCAATGTATTTAACAACCAAAGGATATTTCTTTGGTGATTGTAGTTCTGATGCAGTGATGGTTGCTCTTTCTTTTGCATACCCAGCTTCAATAGCACACTCTGTTGGAGTCTTTCTACCTTCGTTGGTTACAATTAATTGTGCAAACTTAATTTGCATTTCTGTAAGTTTTTTTGGTAATCCCATAATTGACATATAAGGTAATATAACGTACAAAGCAAGTGTTCGAACAAAACCTGTAGAGATACAGACAAAGGAGTTAGGGGTGGTTGAGGGAGACTGACGCCACCCTACGAAATTATGCAAGGAAAGTTATTAAGACAAGTATTAGATAAGCTAATGAAATCACCTGTAGCACAGGAAGCAAGAGTGCAAGTGTGTTTACCAAACGGTGAATTTTATGACATCTCAGGCATGCAGCTTATGGAAAATAAATTGTTGGGTGTAAGAGAAACTCACCGACTTGTTATCACAATAGAGCCTGAACAATGGCGAATGGGTAAGGTTATTAAAAAGCTGTAGTTACTTTGAAACCTGAGAGAAAACTGTGGCAGGATTTGAAGAAAAATACGCCAACAATATGTTGGAATCGTATTGAAAATTTGGCAGTTCCTGGGCTTCCTGATGTACTTGGATATAATAAACACCAACACTTTTTTACAGTTGAGCTGAAGGTAACACGCAGTAATAAAATACGCTTCTCACCACATCAAATTGCGTTTCATGTGCAACATCCAAAGAACACATTTATCTTAGTGAAGTCTCTCGCTACTAGAGACTGGAAACTTTACGAGGGAAAAGTTATTCGGGAGCTTGTCGCTTGCGGCTTGAAGCTTGATGCTTGCTGCTCGGGGCTTGAGGCTTGCTGCTTGACGCTCGCTTCGCTTGACGCTTGACGCTTGCTGCTCGAAGAGCGGAACAATCAACAGAAAAATTTAAATCAGTAGCGCGCTTCTTAGTGCTGGCCATAGGCTACATTCTTAACTTCAGGATCCCAACATGCTCGACAATCCCTGCATTCGTTACCTTGCCTAGGGGCAGGGCATGTCGACCCTTTGGTAACTACTGTAGAAGTATTTGTCCAAGTGCTGGGAGCTGAAGTATTCACCATCGGAGCCGAAAATCTTATTACAAGATTATCAGGCTTCAACGAAAGGAAGGCTTTCACCCACGCTTCCCGCGTCGGCATCCAGTGCTTAACGGTTGGCGTAAGTTTACAGACAGCGAATATTTTTAATAGGTGATCTTCATCCTGCACATCGCCGGAATCGTGCCATCTAAAATATTTTGATTTTTTTGAATTAATAATGGTTGCCATAGCTCCGGCCCAAAGCGGAGATCTTATAGCTGCTAGCCGCTTGTATTGCGCAGCCTGTACAACTTTAAAAACATAGCAGCCCTTCAAGGCATAACAATCATAGCAGACAGAGCCTGGAACCTTTACCAGCTTAGAACCTGTTTTGCATTCTTTAGCTGGAAGGCCGTAGGCCCATCCTGGCATCTTAGAAGGTTTACTCAAGCTTCCTGTAATCTTTAATGCATCTCTAACTTTCATAATTTCTTATACTCTCCAATTGTGTCAATTGCTTGACGCTTGTTGCTTGTGGCTTGGCGCTCGGTTATCTCCGGCGGCGCCAGGTCACGTGTTGCTTGGTCAAGCTAGATGACGACCCTTCGAAGCTTTTAGCTAGCCGGAAGTCTAACTTGACCCCAGATCCATACCGCGAACTCAGAGTACTTCCAGTATGGATCAGGGCTCAAGGCGCGATCTCTCACGCTTACCCTTGAACCTCTTGACATATATAGGATATTCATATATAAATGTCAATAGCATAAATAATAACGAAAGGAATAAATATGCCAAAGACAATGACGAAGTATCAACTAGACCACTTTAAGTCGAAGGTGAGAAGAAACTTTGAACCTTTAATTGAAGAACAGGAATTGTTGGTAAAACAATATAGAGCTGAAGCAACTGAAAAGATAGTCGGTAAGTTAGCGAAGAAAATGGGCGCTGATAAAATACTTGATGAGTTTAAGAAGGTTGAAGCTCAATTAAAGGCGGTACGAAGTAAAGCTCAAACTTTCTTCAAGAAGAAGGCGCAACAAGACCCAGATAAAAAGTCTCTTACATATACTATGAGAAATAGTGAGGAAGAGATATCTCTCAAAGATTGCGAAGAGCAAATGAAAGATTGGGCAAGAGAACTTGTTGATAGAGAAATCAGACGTAGACCTGAAGGCCTGAAGCTCAAACAACTTGAGGAACTACAACAACACTCTATTGATACAGTTATGGAAAGTGGAACGCCTGAAGATTTAATCAAGTCTCTCGACGCTTCAACCAAAAAAATTGGTATCGCGTGGGTTGTGGATACTTCCAAGATAAAACAAATTGCCTCAAATTAACTATTGACTTGTAGGGGATAGTAATATATTATCCCCTATAACGAAAGGCATTATGAAAGACATAGAACAAAAAACAGACTTTGTTGTATCGTGGCACGCGAAGAAATATAACAAGGTTATATTTAGAGTTGGTAACTTAAACAAAGATGGTTGCAAAACTTGGGAAAGTAATGGCAAGAAGTATATGTGTTTTTGGGACACAGTATTAGAAAGATATACAACTTGTATTGACCCCATGATTACATACAAGCGAGGCGTGAATTGATAGAATTATTTAACATTATATTTGTAGAGAGCCCTACCGGGCTCTCTATTATTCTGGCCTTCGGCCTGGGTGCAATTATATATACCTTATTGACAGAAGGTATGAAGTAGGATAGTATAGGACTATGAATACATTAATGATAATAGGACTGGTGATATGTGGAGCAGGTGCATTGTTATGGATAGTATGTACCGCGATGATAGCACACTACGACCAGAAGCTAGAAGCACTAGACAGAAAAATAAGGAAGGATGATAAATGGCGGAATACACAGAAGAGAGAAGAAATAGATTCACGGGAAAGGTCGCTGTTTTAACAGACGAAGAAGCGAGAATCCATGACCAAGTATTTGTATGCGAGGCACTAGGAAAGTGGGACGAGATGCAAAAGAATTTAGATAAGTTTAGTAGACTAAACCCAAAAGCATACATGGTATTATTAGATTAGTTTATATATAGCGACGCCCTGCGGGCGTCGCGTATAGAGGTACCAGAGCCATTGCAAATTCCAAAGAAATAAAATAATATAATTAGTGTATAGGTTGTAAGGGGTCCCACAAGTATACCCTTTATGCCAAGTCTTGTATAAACATAACCAGAAAATACTTGCTAGGTTTCAAAATTAATCCTAAAAAATTTTGCAGAAAATTTTTTTGAAATGAAAATAGATTTAGAAAAGATAAAAAGATTACCACCTGACGTTAAGAAAGAGTTCATGAAAACCTATCTTCAGTTTTCTGAAAAGAAAAAAGAAGCTAGTATAAGAGAAGATTTTATGAAGTTTGTAAAACACGTGTGGCCAGACTTTATTGAAGGGCGTCATCACAGGATTGTCGCTGAAAAATTTAATCAGATAGCAGAGGGCAAAATTAAAAGGCTGATTATAAATATGCCGCCTAGACATACGAAGTCCGAGTTCGCTAGCTACTTGCTGCCCGCTTGGATGGTGGGTAGAAACCCGAAGCTCAAGATCATTCAATCTACTAACACCACAGAACTATCCGTTAGATTCGGGCGTAAAGCAAAACAACTTTTAGATAGTCCCGAGTATCAAACAGTTTTTAAAACAAGACTTAGAGAAGACTCACAAGCTGCAGGTAAATGGGAAACGCAACAAGGCGGTGAGTATTACGCAGCTGGCGTCGGCTCCGCGATTACAGGTCGTGGTGCGGATTTACTTATCATCGATGATCCACACACCGAACAAGATGCTATGAACAGAGATGCAATGGAGAGAACCTTTGAATGGTATACGTCAGGTCCTCGTCAGCGTCTCCAGCCAGGAGGATCTATTATTTTAGTTATGACAAGATGGAATACAAAAGACTTGACCGGTTGTCTGTTAGGCGCGCAGCGAGAAGCCAAAGCTGATCAGTGGGAGATTGTAGAGTTTCCTGCCATCATGCCAAGCGGTAAACCTTTGTGGCCAGAGTATTGGAAGTTAGAAGAACTAGAAGCTGTCAAAGCATCAACGGGTGTACAGAAATGGAACGCTCAGTATATGCAAAACCCAACGTCAGAAGAAGGAGCTATTATCAAACGAGAATGGTGGGTGCCTTGGGAAGAGGATTTTATACCTGCACTAAAGCATGTCATACAATCTTATGATACAGCGTTTGGTAAGAAACAAACGTCAGATTATTCTGCCATTACAACATGGGGTGTATTTTATTTAAATGACGATAGTCCTGCCAGTTTAATATTATTAGATGCTAAGAAAGGACGATACGATTTCCCAGAATTAAAGCAGGTTGCTTACGAGCAATGGAAATATTGGGACCCTGATACAGTCATTGTTGAGGCTAAAGCATCCGGTCAGCCACTTACAGACGAACTAAGGAAGATGGGTATACCTGTTGTCAATTTTACGCCGTCAAAAGGAAACGATAAGCATACTAGAGTTAATTCTGTTGCACCTTTATTTGAAAGTGGTATGATATATGCTCCGAACCAGGAATTTGCTGAGGAAGTGATCGAGGAGTGTGCAGCTTTTCCATTTGGTGATCATGACGATTTGGTTGACTCGACAACCCAAGCTATCATGCGTTTTAGACAGGGTGGTTTTATATTGCATCCTGACGACGAAAAAGAAGAACAAGTTATTAAAACGAAAAGGAATTATTATTAATCATGGGTGCAATAGGAATAAAAATACTAGAGATTTTAAGAAAACTATATGGCAAAGAGTTTGTTAGCAAGACCATAGGCACTAGAGCAAACGTGGTAAAACCAAAAGAATTAGATACTAATGCGCCAACAAAAAATATTTATTCTACGGATGCTTTTAGAGATCCTAAACTTCAAAACATTGTTGACGAAAAAATACAAGAGTATGCTCCATTTATATTCTCAAACAGAAATCAAAGAGAGCAAATGAATTTTTTAGAAAACGCTGAACAATTATTAAAACAAAAGAAAAGAGATTTTGGTGTTACAGATCAATTAGAATCAGTTAAAAAACCAAAACCTGAAGCAGAAGTCGTTGATATTAAGACAGGTAAAAAAGCTGAAGGTATTGAAACATTAAAAGAAGATTTAGGTTTACCACCAGAAGTAGATCCTAAGAGTCAAATGGGTAAAGCTTTATTAGAAAGCAAACGTACATTCAAAGCTATGGACGAGGAGATTGATGAAAGTGACACTTTAGCAAAAGCAGTAGATGCTTTCTTTGGAACAAAAAACACAGCTAGAAGTTTTTTAGAGGGTAGAAGAAGACCTATCATCAGACAAATTCTGTCAGAAGAAGATACTATTCAAAAAAATTTAAGCGAAGAAGCTTATGATGATTTATTATTTGGAAGAGACTTACAAGGCGGAGCAGATCCAGACACAGATCCTTTTGTATATTTAAATAAATATTTTGTAAGAGATGAGGATCAACTTGATATGTTAGATGATATTATTGATGAGATGCCTAGAAGTACACCAGCAGAAATATCCGCAGAGTTTAAAAAAAGAACAGGTGGCCTAAAACCAAAAGAAAAAGACGTTGGAGATAAATTAAAAAATTTACCTGATGACATTGACCCAGACGCTATGGCTGAAGGTGGTAGACCTGGTAAAGGTTTAGATTACTTGATGGGAGTATAATATGGCCGAGTTTGGAACACCAGAAACTTGGAACATGAAGGTGGGTGACTTTATTGAAACACAGTTACCACAAGAGAAACCACAAGCACTTTTAGATTTACAAGAACAAAATAGAAAGCAAAGACTTTTAGATTCTTTACAAAAGATTGGTCCTCGTCTTGAAGACTCGTCTCTAGATTTTATTAATAGAGAGAATTTTAGTGAAGGAGATAGGCCTGTTGATATAGCTAGAAGATCAATACCCTTTACAGAGGAAACGTTTGAAAAAATAGATGAACTTTTAAAAGACCCAAAAATAAAATCTTATTCTGATTTAGGTAGAGCGTTAGGTTTAAATATACCAGAACCAACTGGCGTTAGAGGTAAAAAAGGACCAGGCACACCACTTTCAAAAAGGAGCGGTCTAATAAAGGCGTATGAAAAGTCTCGAGGAGAAATACCAGCTGATAGATTTAAATTAGGAACAGCTTATGCAAGAGGTCAAAAGAAAGTAGAGGATGTTTTAAAACTTCAAGCTGATGGCATGTCTACAAATGCAATAGCTCAAAAATTAAAAATGGATAGAAGAAACGTAAGAACAATTTTTCAAAAATTTAGACCCGATGCTATAAAAGATCCCACACCAAAAGCAGATGATCCAACTACCACAATAAAAACTAGAGCTTCTGCAAGAAGACAAAAAAGAGAACAAGAAGCTTTTAAAAAGGTAGGAGAAAAAACAGCGAATCAAACTAAAAAAGTTATAGACAGAATAAAAGATAAAAATGCCGATATTTTAAAAATGTCGGACGCTGAAATACTAAATGATCCTAAAATTAAATACTCAATGAACATAGATGCTACAGGTTTAAAAATAGGTGAACCAATTAAATTTAATAAATATGCAGATCTTTCTGACAAAGAGTTTGTTAAAAAAGTTAAAGAAAAAGCAAAGAATAAATTGTTCTATACACCAGAGCATATCTCAGAAGTAGCAAAAGAAAAATTAAATACTGCTTTTCCAAATAATATTGTTAATGCTCCTGGAAGAATGACTTCTCAAATAGGATTAATTAAAACCTATTTAAGAAAAAATCCTGATGGAGAGTTTGCAAAACAAGCGGATGAAGTTTTATCTAAAACAGGCATGCAGTTTAAAACAGGAGGAACAACTTTTGGTGTTAAAGAAAATATTGTTTTTGATTCTAAAACAAATAAATCAAACATAGTTGAAAATTATTTTTTTAAACCAGGCATGCAACCGGATGGTCAATTAAAAGATTTACCTGGAGGAAATGAAAAAGGTTTTCTTGGAGGAGAAAAACTTGCAAAAGCAACTGGTCAAAAACTTTTACAAGCATTAAAAGTTTTAGGTCAACCAAGTGTAGCTGCAGCTTTTGCGGCTGATGAATTAAGACAAGGTAATATTAAAACAGGTGGTGCAGCTTTATTAGCGCCAGAACTTGTTGGATCTTTTGCACCCGCAGGAAAAGGTATTTTATCTACAATAGGAAGAGTAGCAGCTAATCCTTTTGGAAAAGCTGCAAGAGCATTTACACCTGTTGGATTAGCAACCATCGGAGCCGGTGCATTAAAAGATGTTTACGATGAGTATGAAAGAAGACAAGCTCTAACAGATGAAGAGAGATTAGAAGAAGATATTGAGAGAGATAGAGCAGCTGATGAAATGATGATTGGTGCAGCTGAAGGTGGCAGAATATGAAATTAACTAAAACCATACCCCCTAAATCAGGCCCTCAGTCTCAGGGCTTGCTTATTAATTACAATACTGTTAAACCTGTGAAACTGGAGAAAATAAATGGCAGACATAGACAAGTCTCTTCCAAACGTAGAGCAAGAGATAAAAGTACCATCACCTGAAGAAATAGAAGTTGCTAAAGTAGACGAACAAAAAGAAGTAGACGAACAAGGCAACCCTGTAGAAATTACAGAGAATGATGATGGCTCGGTAGATATTAATTACGATCCTTCCATAGCTTCTGTTGAAGGTGGAGAGGAACACTACGCTAACTTAGCTGAACACTTACCAGATGATGTTCTTGGAAGATTAGGAACATCACTTTATCAAAATTATCAAGATTATAAGAACTCTAGAAAAGATTGGGAAAAAGGTTACAGAGAAGGTTTAGATTTATTAGGTTTTAAATACGACAACAGAACTGAACCCTTTCAAGGTGCATCGGGTGCAACTCACCCAGTGTTAGCAGAAGCTGTTACACAGTTTCAAGCGTTAGCTTACAAAGAATTATTACCAGCAGAAGGACCAGTCAGAACACAAATTTTAGGTGTGCCTTCTCCAGAGAAAGAACAACAATCTCAAAGAGTAAAAGATTTTATGAATTATCAAATTATGGATAAGATGAAAGATTACGAACCTGATTTTGATTCGTTATTATTTCACTTACCGTTAGCAGGCTCCGCTTTTAAAAAAGTTTATTATGACGAAGCAATTTCAATGGCTTGCTCTAAATTTGTACCCGCAGATGATTTGATTGTTCCGTATACAGCTACCTCATTAGATGATGCGGAGTCGATCATTCATCGGGTTCAAATATCTGAAAACGAATTAAGAAAACAACAAGTTGCTGGTTTCTATAGAGACATAGATTTAAAACCAGGACCAGTTAATGAAACAGATGTTGAAAGAAAAGAACGAGAACTAGAGGGTCAAAGCAAAGGCCGAGACGAAGATGTATTTAATTTATTAGAGTGTCATGTTCATTTAGATCTTGAAGGTTTTGAAGACGCGGGAGAAGATGGTGAACCAACAGGTATTAAACTTCCCTATGTTGTAACAATTGAAGAAAATTCTAGAGAAGTTTTATCAATCAAAAGAAACTATGAAATAGGTGATCCTTTAAGAAAAAAGATAGATTATTTTGTACACTTTAAATTTTTACCAGGACTTGGTTTTTATGGTTTTGGTTTAATACATATGATTGGTGGATTATCAAGAACAGCAACAGCTGCATTAAGACAATTATTAGACGCAGGAACTTTATCCAATTTACCCGCAGGATTTAAACAAAGAGGAATTAGAATAAGAGATGATGCACAATCTATTCAACCTGGAGAGTTTAGAGACGTAGACGCACCAGGCGGTAACATCAGAGACTCTTTCATGATGCTTCCTTTTAAGGAACCATCACAAACCTTATTAGCACTTATGGGCGTCGTAGTACAAGCAGGTCAAAGATTCGCTTCAATAGCAGACTTGCAAGTAGGTGAGGGTAATCAACAGGCAGCAGTGGGTACGACAGTAGCTTTGTTGGAAAGAGGCAGCAGAACAATGTCTGCCATTCACAAAAGAATTTATGCAGCTCTAAAACAAGAATTTAAATTATTAGCAAGAGTTTTTAAGTTATATCTACCCAACGAATATCCCTACGATGTTGTTGGTGGTCAAAAACTAATTAAGCAACAAGATTTTGACGACAGAGTAGATATATTGCCAGTTGCGGATCCTAATATATTTTCTCAGACACAGCGTATTTCCCTCGCACAGTCGGAACTGCAGCTGGCTCAATCTAATCCACAAATTCATAATTTGTACCAAGCGTACAGAAACATGTACGAAGCATTAGGCGTTAAAGATGTAGACAAAATTTTAATTCGACCACAACCACCCACACCAAAGGACCCAGCGTTAGAACACATTGATGCTCTCGCTGGGAAACCGTTCCAAGCTTTTCCTGGTCAAGATCACAGAGCACATATTACAGCTCACTTAAGTTTCATGGCAACTAACATGGCTAGAAATGCACCAATAGTTATGGCTGCACTTGAGAAAAATTGTTTTGAGCACATTTCTTTAATGGCTCAAGAACAAGTTGAAATAGAATTTAGAAATGAAATGTCACAACTTATGATGATGCAACAAAATCCACAAGCGATGATGGATCCAAATATGCAAAATCAAGTTAGAATGATATCAGAAAAAATAGAAGCAAGAAAAGCACAACTGATAGCTGACATGATGGGTGAATTTATGATGGAAGAGAAGAAAATTACATCACAATTTGATAACGATCCAATCGCTAAACTAAGAGCGAGAGAGTTAGACCTTCAAGCACAAGAGAATCAAAGAAAACGTCAAGAGGGTGAAGATAGAATTAATCTTGATAAGATGAGAGCTATGATGAATCAAGAAAATCAAGATGAAAAATTAGAGCAAAACGAAGAATTAGCAAAATTAAGAGCAAATACCTCAATTGAAAAAACAATATTATCAAAAACTTTACCAAGCGCTAAAGATATGGGCCCTAGTAAAGTGATAATTAGGAGAGATGATGAGTAAAAAGATGACAAAACCTCAAAAAAAGGTTAAAAAAGTCATGAAGGAGTTTAAAAAAGGTAAACTCAACATAGGTAAAAGCGATAAGAAGGTAAAAAATCGTAAACAAGCTATTGCGATTGCACTTTCTAGAGCTGGAATAGATAAAAGGAGCTAAAATGGCAGAAGAAAATAAAAAAAACCTGAACCACGAAATGTTTACGAACAAAGATGGTTATGTTGAAGGTGGAAAAGAGATTGAAACAACTAATCCATCTGAAACACAAGAAGCAGAGGTTCAAGGTCAAGGAAATATCTTAGCAGAGAAAAAAAGAAAAGCTAAGTGGTACTAATATGGCGTGGTTTAGTTTAGCAAAAATAGCTTTGCAGGCTGGCAGTAAGATCTACGCTAATAAACAGAAGACAAAGATGGCTATGTCTGATGCACAGTTAATGCACGCAGAAAAGATGGCTCGCGGAGAAGAAGCTTACCAAGGTAAACTTCTTGAAGCCCGTCAAAACGACTATAAGGACGAATTTGTACTCGTAATTATATCGGCGCCCATCATTGTGTTAATGTGGGCAGTGATGTCAGATGATCCTGCAGCGATGGAGAAGGTAAAATTATTTTTTGAGTACTTCCAATCGCTTCCAAAATGGTTTACAAACCTTTGGATACTTGTTGTAGCAAGTATTTTTGGTATTAAAGGAACACAAATATTTAGAGGAGGAAAAAAATAATGGCAAATAGAATATACAACAAACAAGTTTCACCTAAAGGATACATGAAAGGTGGACGTGTTAAGAAAATGGGCGGCGGTATGATGAAGAAAAGAACTATGTTAAAGGCTGGTTCAAATGGAAAAGTTCCAAATAAATTAAAAGGCTTTTCTAAATTACCTGAAAAAGTCCAAATGAAAATAAATAAAAAATTAGCGAAGAAGGTATAATGGGTAAAGGTTTATACGCAAACATACACGCTAAAAGAAAAAGTGGTAAGAAGATGCGTAAGAAAGGTGCAAAGGGTGCACCAAAAGCATCTGACTTTAAACGAGCAAAACAAACAGCAAAGGCTTAATTATGACTAAACTTTGCCCTAGAGGAAAAGCAGCCGCGAAAAGAAAATTCGCAGTGTACCCAAGCGCATATGCTAACGCCTACGCATCTAAAATATGTGCAGGTAAAATTAAAGATCCGTCTGGAGTAAAAAGAAAAGACTTTAGAGGTAAAAAAGCCGAAGGTGGATTAATGGAAGCTACTGAAAGATTAAGAAGACAAGGTCTTAGAGGTGGTGGAATTTGCAAAAAAGGGATGAATAAAAAAATCCTAAGAAAATAAAATGGCAAAAAATGGTCTTGATAAGTGGTTCAAACAAAAATGGGTAGATATTGGTTCCAAGAAAAAAGATGGTTCATTTTCAAAATGTGGCCGTTCAAAACAAAAGAAAGACGCGAAACGGAAGTATCCAAAATGCGTGCCTCTTGCCAAAGCCACACGGATGAGCGACTCGCAAAGGGCGAGTGCTGTCAGACGAAAAAGAGCAGC
>CAACVD010000438.1_pt2 | contig 16505 bp, 8 predicted proteins | sample 2381771 | NCBI WGS metagenome assembly CAACVD01 (sample SAMEA5211965, study PRJEB30684) | marine metagenome | biome: Marine; feature: Epipelagic; material: Water | collected 2015-10-15 | depth 15 m | reverse complement strand
GGGCTAAAAAAGGGAAGTAATCCCTAACTATATTTGATAAAATTTAATTCATGGAGGAAAATACAATTCCTAACGATCAGCCGCAAGGGGAAGACCTGAGCAACTGGTCGTTTGCAGACGAAAGTGAAGTGCTGGAAGCCCAAAAGCAAGAAGGCCTGATAGATGAAGAACAGATTCCAGAAACCGAAACGGTAGAGGAAGAAGTCTACAAAGAGACCTCAACGGAGGATTCTCAGAGTGAATATATCGAAGACTACGACCAAGATGAACTGGAGGGTGCAGTTCTCGAATACATAAGCGAAAGGCTGGGGTTCGAGGTAGGCTCCCTTGAGGAACTCGCGGAAGTAGAGCAGCAGCAAGCAGAGCTTGACGAAAGGATTGAGGTCATCATGGACTTTGTCGAACAGACGGGTCGAGACCCTCAAGACTGGTTTATCTACCAGCAGCTTAACCCCTCCGAAATGGATGACGTCACTGCAATTCAGGTTCAGCTGTCTAGTGACTACCCCAACCTGTCTCAGGATGAGGTCGTCACGCTGATGAACAACAAGTACAAGCTCGATCCTGATCAGCACACAGATGATGAGGTGAAAGTTTCGCAGCTGCAGCTCAAGATCGATGCCCAGAATGCACGTCAGTCTATTGACGAACTCAGAGAGCAGTACGCCGCCCCTGAAGTGCAGGAAGAAGCTGAAAGTCTTGGGAACCTTTTCGACGAGGATTGGTACGATGCCATGGAGGCTGAAACTGCCGCTCTAGACGCAGTCGAGTTTGATCTCGGTAACGGAATGAGCTTTACGTTCGGACTCAATGATGAGTATCGTAACGAGCTTGTCGACAAGAACTCTCGCCTTGACGAGTACTTTGATCCCTACGTCCAACGGGATGGTAACTGGGACTACGACAAGCTGAATGTTCATAGGGCTGTGATTGACAATATGGAAGAGATTGTCCAAGCTGTATATAAGCAGGGAATGTCTGACGGTCAACGCGGTCTAGTGAATCAAGCAGCAAATGTTGGGGTTCCGTCGCCGAATCAAGGTGGGCAACAACAGGAAGACAATCTTTCCAAGCAGCTTAGAGAAGCTCTTGGTGGTGACTCGACCTGGTCTTTTTAAAACCAACAACAACAAAACATATAAGCTATTATGGCTATAACACAGAATCATACTGACGTCGGCAACTTGCTGAAGTCGTCGCCAGATAAATACATCTCCCTTGGGGAGTTGCTCAAGTACAACAAGCCCGACAACAGGGACTTGTTGATCAAAACCTACGGTGACCAAGGTATCACTGGTTTCCTTCAACTGACGGGTGCTACCCGCTCTGCTGGTGTTCAGGACGAAGTCCAATACTGGGAGGAGGGTCGTCTCCACAGAAAGTTCGAGGGTTTCTTCGATGCTTCCGCTGGTAAGATCTATGTTAAAGAGAACTCTGCTACTGGTGGGGACTACTTTGACAATAAGGGTATTCCTTGCCGAGTGAACGACGTTCTCATGACCAAAGACGGCATCCGTCTCGTTGTTACAGGAACTTCTGCTGATGCCAACCCCGCTACCGCTGGTACTCAGGATAAAGACGCTACGGTGACCGTTAAGCGCCTTGACGGAGCTAATATGTCTACTGACGCTGGTACTGGTCCTGCAACCGCTGCAACCTCCACTGAAAACCAGCTTGATGTTCCGTTCATCGTTATCGGTAACATCCACGCTCAGGGAACCAAGCAGCCGAACAAGTTCTACCAAACGGACGTGACCAAAAGAACCAACCCCTTCCTTATCACGAAGGAGACGTACCACGTCAACGGTTCTCAGGCCACAAACATTGGCTGGATCAACGTCGGCAACGGTGACTACCGCTGGTATGTTAAGGGTGAGATGGACACGCGGAAGCGTTTCATGGACCAGAGAGAGATGATGATGCTGTTCTCCGAGAAGGTGGCCAGCGGAAACATCTCCATCCCGAACAGCCCGACCGACACCTCTAACAGTGGTAAGATCACTGGTTCTGAGGGTTACTTCCAGGCTGTGGAGGATCGCGGTATCACCACTGATGGATTCGGTTCAAGCGCTACGTTCGAAGATATTGACAACATCATCTTCGAGCTCGATAAGCAGGGCGCTCCTAGCGAGTACGCTATGTACGTCGACAACAAGACGAGCCTCAATATCGACGACATGTTGGCCGCTGGTATCAACGCAAATTCATCGATGACCGCTGGTCTGCCTGGTCAGTTCGGTGCGTTCAACAACGATCGCGACATGGCTGTTCAGCTCGGATTCAAGAGCTTCACCCGTGGTGGATACACCTTCCACAAGCACGACTGGAAGCTCCTGAACGACCCGAATCTGCTCGGTGCGTTCTCCACGAAGCCTTACAGAGGCGCCATGGTTCCGATGACTCAGGTCACGGATGCCAAGACTGGCACCAAGGCTCCTGCTCTGGAGATGAACTTCAAGGAGACCAACGGCTACAGCAGAGAGCTGGAGCACTGGGTTGAAGGCGGTGGTGTCCTCGGATTCAAGACGAATGACGAGGACGTGGCTAAGTTCCACTACCGTTCTGAGTGCAACCTGATCACCCGCGCTGCTAACCAGCACGTGGTGTTGAACTAAGACGCATAGGTAAGGAGGGGAGGAGAACAGCTTCTCCCCTCACTTACTCTCTTTAATTAAACTGAAATTCAATGAGTACTACAACTAAGAGGGGTCCAGGTCGGCCCGCTAAAACCACGACCAAACCCGTTGCAAAAGCAACCACATCCAAGCCTAAAACACAGTTCAAAAGGCAAGAGAAAACAAACTCAATTCTTGAATACACTACTCTCAGAAAGAGAGGGGCTGTGTATCTCATGAAACAAACGGGAACGACCGTTCACGACAAGGAGACAGACACGATTAGAGAAATCCGATACTGCCCCAACGAAGGTTCTGTTTTTGTAGATGAGCAGTCCCAGTTCTCTGTAAACGAAGCGATTGTGTTCAATGATGGCAGGCTGTTTGTCCGCCCTGACCAACCGAACCTCAGGGACTACATGAATATCCACCCAGGAAACGTGGCTAACGGTGGTTCTATGTTTAAACTTGAGAACAAAGAAAAGAAGGCAGAGATCAAGGTTGATCAAGAATTCTTGATGGCTGACGCTGTTTCTTTGGTTAGGGACAAGGACCTCAACGACTTGCTCGGCGTTGCCATCTCGTTCGGAATGAACGTAGACCGACCAGTAAACGAAATCAAGCACGACCTCCTTATCATGGCTAAAAAGAGCCCTAGGAAGTTCATTGACTCGTTTGATAACCCCGTTGTGGAAATGAAGGCTAAGCTTCGTCAGGCTGCCAAGATGCAGATCATCAAGATGAGCCGTGACGGAGTTCGTTGGTACGACTCTAATCAGCTTATAGTGTCTGTCCCTGCAGGTAAAGACCCCCTAGACGTGTTTGTGAGGTATTGCCTTACTGAGGCTGCAGTTCCTGTTGTTGAAGAGATCGACAAGCAACTGAACCGATAACTCGCATCACAACCCACGGAAAGAGCCGCCTAGAGCGGCTTTTTCTTTTTGTATATTTGCTGTATGGCAAGCGTTCAAGCCGTATACAACACCCTTAAAGACGCCGTTAACAAAGAGCAGCGTGGATTCGTCACGCCCGCCATGTTCAACAACTTTGCTCAGATCGCTCAGCTGAACGTCTACAATAGGCTCTTTCACGAGATGAAGGATGCTCACAGGAAGCAGAGAGCAGGGTTTAACCCTAAGGCTGACAAGTCCTACTTCAAAAGGGTAGAGGAGGACCTGGCCTACTTTTCTAGGTCAGCTACTATTACGAAAGCAAACGGCGTGTTCGACAAGGACCCCAACGACGATCTGTCTAGGATTATATCGGCCACGACATTCGGCACTATCATCATGGGTACGTCTACTCGTGTCCCGATCGAAATGGTGTACGACGAAAGCAAGATTGACAGGATACTGACCAGCGATCTCTTGGCTCCAAGCGAGTTACACCCCGTTGCACTGGTAGGCGAGGATATTGAGGTGTTTCCGTCCAGTATACAAAGAATCCAGATGAGGTACTACAAGTATCCTCAGGGCAGGACTCTGGCTGGTGCAAGGAGTGCTAACCTCCCGAACTACGCAGTGACGGCAATCGACGGCAACGACACGTTTGACCCTACGAACAGCATTGACTTCGAGCTTCCAGATCACTACCTCTCTGATCTGGTCTTTGAGGTGGCTCAACTGGCTGGCCTCTCAATAAGAGACAGCAACGTAATTAATTTGATGCAAACAGAAGAGGCTGAAAACCAAAGAGATAGAACCTTCTGATGGCAAAGAATTACGTAAAAGTTTCCGAGGTCATAAATGACTTCTTAATCACGCAAGACCACGACGACTACGCTGGCAGTGTCCCAGAGACGTCCATCAGGGCGCATGCCCTCAGGGGTGTAAGGGAGATGGGGTTTGACATGCTGCAAGTGGTGAGGTCCCTCAAGCTGTCTGTGAATGCCACTTCCGATTCTGTTGAACTGCCATGCGACTATGTGGACTGGACTAAGGTCGGGGTTGTCGGCAATGACGGGTTGGTCTACGTCCTGGGACACAATAAGAACATCAACTACTCTCAGAAGATGAAGGAGTGCGGTGAGTGCGAGGACAGAGAGGATTCCAAGACTGGCACGGCTGGGTTTTCTTCCGTTGGTGGTGATGGCATCAAAAGCGGATTTGACTCTCATATCTTCAGGAACTTCGTCTACCAGAACAACGAAGGTAGGCTGTACGGCGTTGGTGGTGGTACTCTTTACGGGGAGTTTAGGATCAACTTAGATCAGAACAGAATCGAGCTTTCGGTAAACTCTGACATTACGGAGATTGTTCTTGAGTACATTGCTGATGAGGCCAGAGCAGAAGACCCCAGCGTTCACCTGTATGGAGAGCAGGCTCTCAGAAGTTACATATACTACAGAGCCATCGAAAGAAAGTCTTCTGTCCCAGCCAATGAAAAGGCCAGGGCCAGACAAGAATACTACAACGAGCTCCGCAAGGCTAACGCTCGGATGAAATCCTTCACTAAGGAGGAGTTGCTCAAGACGATTAGAAAGAACTCCAAGCAATCACCTAAGCTCTAATGATTGACAAGTTTGTACCTAGGCATCTTAATACAGACAGCGATCAGAGATACCTTGAAGAAGGTGACCTTGTAGACGCCGTCAACATTACATTAAATGAAGACGGCGCTAACAGCGCTATTGTTTTAAAGAACATAAGAGGGACTAGGTCATACACGTATGCCAACTATAACGATAGGGTTCCTGACTACCCTATGACCGTAATTGGATCTGTGTCTGACCCTCAAAGAAGCAGGGTGTATGTGTTTGCTGCTTCAGACACAGATAACGCGGATTATGACGACATCATATTCATGATCGACATGAATACGGATCAGTACAGCGTGGTCTTTAGAACTGCCTCAAGCGAGAACACGATTGGAGGTCTTAGGTTTGATCCCAACTCCTTCATAAAAGCTGACGTTCTAAACAGGGATGTTCAAAGAAACGGCACCATCCAGTCTATACTTTACTTTACGGACAACGTAAACCTTCCCAGGAAGATAAACGTAGACAGAGCTTTGGCTGGAGAGTATGAACAATACACTGCAGATCAGTTGAGGTTTGTGATTAACTCTATTGTTCCTGCACCAACGAGAGAGCCTATCTTTACGTTTGAGACAGACACTAGCGTGACAGACAATAACCTTCTAGGAAGGTGCTTTCAGTTTGCCACTCAGTTTGTCTTTAATGACGGCGAAGAGTCGGCGATATCACCTTATTCAAAACTGGCTTTTGTTGACGAGTCTCGAACGTCTGCTGTTGTATTTGATGCGAACTCACCAAACGAGCCTGCTATATTCTCTTCCCTCAGGGAGGAAAATAATGTGTGCGTTATAGATACCAAGTTTGCGACTGGATTTGATCCCGACTTTGTTCTAAATGAAAGCGTAGAAACACCAGATGTAGAGAACATCAGAATACTCGCTAGAGAGGATAATGATGGGGCCTGGTTTGTTGTAGATGAGGTGCCAGTCAATGAAACAACTACAAGAAATATAGCGGGAACAAGCGTTGCTGTGTTTAACCCGCAGTCTGGCCTGTACAGGTTCTACAATGACGCTGGGTATAGGACCGTATCGAGCTTGCAATCCGACAAGCTTTACGACAACGTTCCTAGAATAGCCAGGGGTCAGGCCATATCAGGAAACAGGCTGGCCTACTCAAACTACATAGAGGGATATAACAACGCTGCGACACTTCCATCCATAACTATAACTCCAGAATACATAGGCCCTGAAACCGCTGACGGGAACGGGGGAATAGACACATCTAACTTGGTTACGTTTGTAACTACAGGTGATGCTAATGTAGATGACGGGTCAATAAAGGTTGACTGGACAGCTTTGTTCACCTCCGCATCGGACCAAACGTATGCGCTGGAAGAAGGGTCTCAGACCGTCCTTTCTTTTTCTTGGACACCTAGGGGTACGGTTCAAAATAATACAACCGCAAGTGACGATGAGGTTTTGATGCAGTTTGAGGGAACAGACTCGGATGGAAACAACGTGAGGTTTGGTGTCGGTTCTCCTGATCAAACAGATAACAGTATATTTATAGGCCCAGCTAGTGACGCCAACGTCGAGGACAGCAACAGGTGGTTTGTCAACTACCAGTACGTTGCCGAAGAAGGAGACACGATACAGGATTTGGCCGATGACTTTGCCGTGTATATAGAGAACCTAACATGGCTTAATAGATTTGATTACCCATTGCCTGGACTCAATGTTGGTCAGATCACTTCAGGTCAAGATATTCACCCTTCAAACAAAACGGGAGATACATCCACTATAGCCCCAACCAGCAGGAGCTTTGGTCAAGTTAAAATGAGGCAATCATGGAAGTTTGTAACAGAGTCGACTGGAGGTGTTTCATACATACACCCCCACATATTTTATGCGGCTATTGAAGAAAATCCGCCAGACGAGGGTCAAATATTTACTACATACGGAGGTGTAAATCCAGGTTTTGACCCTGGATCAAATCCAGGATCAAACTTCTGGAATCTTTCTTTTCAGAGAGAAAATTTTGGGACTGGGCAAGGCGCAGAAACATACGACTTTAGCGGTGCGGTCGGCAATAGCGGAACCGATGTAGGAAACATTGCAGCTGCATCTGAAGCAGCATCTACTCAGCTTTCTTTTAAGGCGGGGGCTCTTCATGAGTTCGGGATGATGTACTACGACAGGTGGAACAGAAACGGACCCCTGATCAAGCTCGGAAGCGTATATGCAAAAACCATAGCTGAAAGGTCTGCATTAGAGAGAAAGGGTGCCATCCATATGAATTTTAACATCAATGGCGCCGTGGCCACCATCCCAGACTGGGCTAGAGGTTACCGAATTCTATACGCGGGGAACCCCTATGACTCGGTCTTTACTGGAACCGTATCCAATGCGTTTGTCCCAACTGATGCAGCAGAGCAAGGAGCTACAGGGGCTTCGGCCTCAACGTTTGATCCAGATAGAAGAGAGATATACGTATCAATAGAGGGGATAGAAAAGACCAAGCAGTTCATGTCTGTCAACAGGTCTTACAGCTTTGCTGAAGGAGATGTTCTCAGAGTCGTTCAATACTTTAAGGCGCTGAGTCCTAATCAAGGAGTTAACGCGCCTCTGTCCTCCACAAACACGCTAATTGAGTTTGACGTAGTTAGAACCGTTACTCTTGAGGACGACCTAAACAACCCCCTTAGGTCTGGAACGTACAGCTTCGGGGATTTGACTGACGCTGGAAAGACGGGCAGGTTCCTTGTGCTGAGAGCCCCAGAGGTTGACGCTGGCGTTCAGGACAGCAACAACAACTACACGAAGTACCCAGGGTTTGACTGGTTTCATGTCGCAGCATCTCAGAATGGAAGCGTGACAGCTGACAACAGATACCCCTACGACTCAGACAGTAACGGCACAAACGACGAGCCAGACACAACGAACTTCTGGAAGCAAGAGTGCGTAGTCGAAATACTAAGTAGGAGAAAAAGAACGTCAGACGACATCTATTACGAAATATCTCCTTACAGGGGGCTCAGGATAAGAAGAGGTGGAGGATCAAACGTTTATGGCCCTGCTTTCACTGTAGACAACGGGGACATGTTCTTTAGACCAGTCTTGTCTACCCGAAACCTTTTTGAAAACAGCGCCTGGACTGACGACCCTAAAAAGTGGCAATACAAATCCATTGTCATGGAGTCTGAGAGGTATTCCGACAGAAGAACCAAAGCGGATTGGGGGCAAGGCAGGGCCCACTTGCCGCTTACAGAGCCTCAAGAAAGAAGGAGGTACAATAGCATCACATACAGTGAGGCCGATGTATCTGACCTAAACACTTTGTTATTGTCTTCGTTCGATAAAAACCTGTCTAACTTCGTTGACTTAAACCCCAACTTCGGCGCACTGAACTACATCGGGGCTATGGGGGAACAGCTTATAGGCGTACAGGAAAACAAGGTTTCACGGCTTTCTGTAGACCGACAGGTCATACAGTCCGCACAGGGTGATGACGTAGCCTTGGCTCTTACCTCATCCCCTTACAACGTAGACATCTACTTCTCTGGGGACTATGGATGTGGAGATAACCCTGAGTCCGTGCTCATACAGGACAATCAGGTGTTCTTTGCTGACGTGTCCAGGTCTGCTGTATGCAGGCTTGCATCGAGCCAGCTATACGCTATATCTGAGAAAAGGACATCGAACCTGTTCAACACGATATTTGACAACGTTCGAGCTGCTGCGAACCCAAGAATTGTTTCTGGGTACGACCCCGCCAACGACACGTATTACATAACGTTTGGAAATATGGGGGGCAACAACGAAACCGTGGGCTACAATGTCTTTGGTGGCCGTGGCGGTGACGGAGGGTGGATCAGCAGATATACTTTCTACCCAACGAATTACAGCAACCAAAACAACTCGATGCTGTCCATGTCTTACTACGACCCCGACAATACGTTGGAGTACGACCAGCAGCTCATGCACGTTCATGATGGCAACGCCTACAACACGTTCTATGGGGACTACGATCAGTCTGACATTACATACGTGTCTAAGCCTGACCCCAGTATGGTCAAGACGTATGACGCTCTTTCTCACGAAGGCAACTCAGGCAACTGGGTTGTGCAGTCAATAAACACCAACCTCATGGGTGCTAACGACAACGCGGGGACGCTGAACTTTGTAGAGCGGGAGGGTAGTTACTATGCGTACATAACGAGGGATCCTGGGGGCAGCAAGCACTTGCGGTTCCTTGGTACGATTGCATCGTCTACAACGGACAGTCTTACTTTTGACAACAAGATAAATAACCAGCCAGTTCCAGCAAACGCGGAGATGATGGCTGTTGTGGGCGGCAATCTTGTTACTATGTCTACGACAGCTGGAGAGGCCCTCGTTCAGTCTGTTACTGGAGCTAGAACTCTGGGAACTTTGACCGCAAACATAGATACAGCGGTGGCGACAGACGGCACTCAGGTCGTCCTTAGAACGCCCGCCGCGCTGGATAGCGATCCGATCCGAGGTCACTACGCCACGATTAGAATGACAAACAACGCAACGGCTCAGTTTGAGCTATACTGCGTAAACACAGTACTTACCCCGTCCCAGTTGCACCACAATAGAGGACAATAAACTATATTTGTATAATGCCACTACTCCTTCCATTGCTTGCGTCAGCTGGTTCTGCTTACCTCCAAAACAGGGGTCAGAAGAAGCAGCTTGAGCGTGACGAAGCCAGAAACAAAGAACTACTCAATAAGAACAGGGCTGATGCCGCAAAGAGGCAAGCTCAAGTAGAGGGTAGTTTTGGTGTAAACAAGTATGCCCTAGAAGCTCTTGAACAAGCTAGAGGTAGGCAAGGCATTAAAGAGGCTCAGGATCAGTCGAACCTGTCGGCTGCAAACCAGATAGAGCTTGCCGCTAGGCTGGGGGCTAGGGGCGGGGTCAATGCCGCCGCCATCGAGAGAAGCAGACAGAACCAAGTCTTGCAGGCTGGTGCCGCACAGAGAAAAGAAGAGCGTGCCGCCTTGAACAAGGTTGGGTCAGAAAGAGCTAGGTTGGACGATGTCAAGAGATCACGAGACTCGCGATTGGAGTCCCAGGCCGCAGATACCGCCGCTAGAGCGCAGGAAAACCTGTTTAACGTAGAAGATCAAAAGTCTAACCTAAACAGGAACCTTGCCACCAACCTGATCAGCTCGGCCATGCCGCTGCTCGGAAGCATTGGTGGCGGGGGTGGCGGTGCAGGTGCTGGTGCCGCATCCACCTCAGGGTCTGGACTCAACTTAGGTGGGCAAATGGCGGGCAGCTTTAACGATTCTGGCGGATATGAATTCCCAACTGGAGGATTTGGTTCCTACAACTTTGGAGCCACTGATGGTGGAGGTCTTCTGGGTGGGTTGTCAAACTTCCCGATGCCTGGATCTGGCAAGCACGGCATGAAGACGCCTGGTAAATTTAGCCATGAGTCTAACCCTATCAACCTGATGCAGGATGGAGCTAAGGTGGGTGAAGTCACTGGAGGTGAGTACGTTGTAAATCCAGGTCAGGCGAAGAAGATCGCCGAGCAGAGCGCCTATGCAAGGATGCTATTTAAAAAGTTTGATAAAGAAGCGTAATGTCAATTTACACCAGAGGCGTTCGGGGGACAGCCCCGACCAGAGAAGAAAGTAGACCCATCGGCTCCAAGAGGCCGCTCGATGAGTTTAAGGAATTCTCTGAGCAGCACATCAAGGAGAAGAAGGAGGCTGCCGCCCTGAAGGAGTCCGCTGAGTATCAGAGAAAGCAGCAAGAAGCAGCCAATCTAGAAGAAAGTAGGAAGCAAGCTGCGGAAATGCAGCAGGATGCAGAAAAGCAAGCAAAGGAGCAGAGAGAAAAAGAGCTAGAAATGTCTCAGGCCGCAAACGATGCGGGAAGACCTGACACGACATACATGTACAACAGCCACTATGACATGGTCAAGGAGTTTGCTGAGTACCTGTCTAGTCCAGACACTATAAAACAGTATGCCTCTTCTCCAGAAGGTGAGATGGAGTTTAATGGTCTGATCGACCAACTGATGTCTATGACCAGCGACTTTGAGGCCTACTACAAAGAGACATATGGATCTCCTGAAGACGAAGACGAGAGGTACACGTTCATGGGGTCCGAGAACAGATTCAAACACGGAGTGTCTAACATCGGCGACCTTAACGTAAACACAAGTCACGAGGAGATGATGGCTAGGCTTATGAAGCTAGACTCTCACCTTCATAAGGAGATGAAGATTGTAAATGGTAAAGCAGTCTTCGTTGGTGAGGACGGGGGGACGTTCAACCCCCAAGACTCTTTTGACATGGAGGTGTTTTATCCAGAGGTAGAAGAGAGGGCACCCGTAAGTGGAGATCAATATCTTAACTCCACATTCGATCCAAACTACTTTACTTCTATAGAGTCTGTTGAGCGTCATGTTAGGTCGGCCTTGAATAACGACAAGGGGTTGCTCCGAGACACTATTAGAGGATATATTGAAAAAAGGCAAGACGAAGACCCTGGCTTTAACGAGACTATAGAAAGCATTATTTCTCACGATCCAGAGCGACTGGAGGCTATAAAGCAAACCTTTATTGACGATGCAGTAAGGGCCTACGAAATCAAAACCCTGAAGCCAGAGGACGTTGAGATAAACATTGACGAGGAAGAAGAAGAGGCTCCTCAGGTATCTGAGCAAGCGGAAACTACAGAAGCTGCTGTTCAGGAGGACAATTCCGCTATTGAAGAGTCTACAGCTCAGCTAGAACAGGCTCTTGGAAGGACCCCTACAGAAGAGGAGATACAAATGTTGTTTGAGCCTGAAATGCAAGCCATGCTTAGGGCCATTGGCATTGACATGGATTTTTCCCCCGATGAACAGGCACCTGACGCTCAGTTTCAGAGTGCTGAAACTGAACCCACACCAGCGGACTTACAGGCCTTTGCTCAAGATATGGGACTAAACCTAAGGGACGTATCTATGGATATGTTCGAGCCAGACACGCCCCTTGGGGACGCCTTCAGGCAGTACAACATAGAAAGATCCAGGATTAGATCTCTAGTTGATGAGCAAAGAGCACTAAACGCTGAGAGAAACCAGACTATGGTTGACGACTTTGGAGATAAGTTTAGCGGCGACCTCCAAGAGGCACTGGCTAACTATGGTCAAACTCCAGAGGTTCAGACTCAACCGCAGGGAGATCCGTACTATGACTACGGAGACGAGAAGATCAACAAGATGATAAACGTCCCCGCCGCTTATACTACAGAGGGGTCTACCAGCACTAGAGGGTTTGAGGGGGACAATGTTAAACTAAAAACATCTCCAGATCCTAGTCAAGCGCCAAGCGACCTGATCGGAATGTCCTTTAATGCAGACGCAGGGGAGTTTGTAGTTACGCTTAGCGGTGACAGGCAGGTCAAGCTGTCTATTGATAGGGAAGGTAACATGCAGCTAGACCCCACTGACCTGTCTGGGTTCCTTGATGATGTGGGGAACAGAATACCCATAGGACTCATTGTAATACAGGAGTTTAACAAGGTGTATGGTGACGGAGCATTCGGAGCTATAGCTGGAAGATTGCAGAACGAAGCCCTTAGGTCTGCTGGATTGCTGGTTGAATAATTGTTATATTTGCCTCTACAACTTGAGGCATGGACGAAAAGTACTTTAAAGTAGTAGACAAGATGGTTAGTCAGGGAAAATCCTCTGACTACATTCTTCAGGTATTGAACATGCAGCAGGCTGGGGTTTCCGAGGGAGACCTCGCCGCGTACATGGAACTAAAAAAAAAAGATTCAGGGTCGGGCGGACAAGGTTCAACACCTGGACCTTCTACTGGATCCAGTTCGGTAGACGGAAATTCGGAATCTACTCTGGGGTTTTCTGAAGCCTTTCAGCTCTCTGGAGAGCAGGGGGTTAGGATGAACGAGGTGGTTCAGGAAAAAATAGAAGACGACCCCACTGGACCAAGCATTACTCCAGACGACCCCAGATTTGACGAAGCCAAAGAGAGGGCAGAAGAAGCAAAGAGGTCGGGGTCTCTAAACAGGACTACAGAAGAAAGGACTGGGCTTGATTACGAATCCTACTTTGAAGAAAGAAATCTAGAAGAAAATGTCGTACTCAATGACATTTGGAACTGGACTGAGTCTAAGCTTAACGAGGTCATGCCTGAGACCTTCGATAAGCTTGTTAACAGCGGAGACCTTCAGCAAGAGGTCGCTAGAATAAAAGATAGGCCTGACCTTCAGATTGGACAAACCTTTATAGACTACGGAGAGGCGGACATGATTCGAGAGCCTGGTGCTCCGTTTCTTGTCCCCGACTCGGCCAATGCGCCTCAATTCTATGTAGATGCGGATTTTAGGGCGGACAAGGTTTCTGAACTAAGAAACTATTGGGTTCAGGAAAAAGCAAATCAGTTTCTCCAAACGGAGTTTAAGGATCAGGTAAAGGATTACGTAAAAGAAAAGCACCCCGATCTTTCAGAAGACGCCCTTGAAGCTCTTACTGACAAGATGTACTATGACTTCGGCATCGATGTCGACCTCGACGACGACAACAAGATTAACGAACAACCATGGGTACAGGACTTCGTGAATAGCGCTGGATCGTCCACAAGAGACTTGTTTGTTGGGGCGGTTCAGCTTGTTGCTGGAGGCATTAACGAAGTCGCCAATATAAACGACAGGACAAGAGCAGCCAGAAACGCAAGATTGATATCTGAGGCTGGGAATTTTGGACCAAGAAACACTACTGTGTTTACGGGTGACAAAGAAGGCATGCTTACCGCCTTTGGAAACGGAAACTACGGTGCAGGATTTTGGCAGCTTGGAACTGGTATCGGTGAGGTTATACCTCAGACTGCTGCTATCGTAGGGTCTACAATGGCTGGAATGCCCAACGTTGGACTTGGTCTTGTAGTTGCCGCTGGGGGTGGGGGCGCTTACGCTCAAGCCGCTCTTGATCCCAACTCAACAGGTTTTTCTAGACTCGCTTACGCGGGTAGCGCGATGGGCATAGAGTTCGTTGGGGGTAGAATTCTGCAAGGAATCACTAAGGGTAGCTCCAAGTGGATGCTAGAGAACATATCAAGGCTTGAGAGAAGAGGGCTTAGCAGGCAGGTGCTTAACAGTGGAAGAAGGTCCTGGCTCCACCCTCAGGCTGTCAGGGGTGTGTCTAACGCAAGTCAGCTTAGGGGTAGTTCTTCTTGGTTTGCTCATTCTCGCGCACTACTAGATACATGGAAGGCAACCTCCATGAGGCTTGGAATGGGGTCTTCTACAGAGGCGGCAGAAGAGGGTATTGCTTATGCTTTTGACGAGTTGGTTTCAAAGCCCCTGATACTGGGGCAGGAGTCAGACTTCAACCTGATCGATCTGTTTGAGCAAAGTATTCTCGGAGGATTTGGAGGTGCCATGGCTGTAGGTGGGGGTTTCGCTCACGGAAACTCTGTGGCTGGAGCAAGAAGCAGGGCCAACGCCAACGCTTTAGACATAAGAAATCTGGAGAGAAGGGCTGATGAGCTTGAGGTTAAGGCTCAAGAGGCTACCAACGAAGCAGAGAAAAGGGGGTATCAGCGGATGGCCGACAGCAATAGACTGAGGGCTCATCGCATGACCGAGGCAAATGCTAGGTTCTACGACATGCTTCAACTGAGACACCCTCAGTTGTTTGAGGCCGTTCAGAAGTTGGATCAGGAGATCAATGCCATGTCCAACATGATTGATCAAAACCAGACTCCAGACACAAACGTAGACCTTGAGTCTGAACTCAACAAGGCTGTTCAGGAGAGACAAAAGCTGGTGAACAGCGTGGCCTCTGAGACCGTCACCCTGACCGATCAGGAAAACGAAACAAAGTTTGATGCCGCTGCAGAGGCACAGATGAGTCAGCTTGACTTGGATGTCGCTCAGGTTGAGGCCGCAGCAGACGACATGATGAGTAGGATGCAGCGAGGAGAAACTACTTCTGACGCTGTTGATCAAGCATTTAAAGTTGCAGAGCAGGCAAGGCAGAAGAGGTCTGAGGTCAAGGCTCTTATCGAACAGCACAACGAAATAAAGGAGCAGCTGAAGCAAGAGGACGTAGATCCAGAGGTTGCTGCGGACCTTCAAAATCAGCAAGAAGACATTAGGCAGGAGCTTTCTCAAAAGACTGGGGTTGCGGCGGAGGCCTTTGGGTCTGTGTCAGAAGCAGAGACTCAGATCGAAGGGGAGGCACGACTTACTCAAGAGTGGTTGGACGGAACCATACAGGGCCTAGAGAACTCCTCCCTTTCTTCCGATAGGGTTAGAGAGATACTCGATGGGGAGGGTGACTTCGCCATGCTTACTGCGGAGAACCCCAACGCAAAAACTGTAAGTGAGGGCAAGAACATTCAGTTCAACAGGATGGCTCTGAGGTGGCTTGTAAGCAGAGGGTACGAAGGGAAGATTCATCGTATCGTAGGTAAGTACGATGCGGGGGAGAACAGCTTCCTTGTGGAGGATATGACCATTGAGGATTCTATTGAGTTCGCCAAGAAGTTTGGTCAAGAGAGCGTAGCTCACAGGACGGGTCTTGTGCAGGCTGACGGCTCCATCAACCTGTTCGAGGGTAAGCCCGTATATCACGAGACCAACCCAGACAACTTCTTCTCGGTCATCAAAGACACTGAAGGGAACCAGACCTCGTTCTCGTTTATTCCTTCTGACCAGTACATGGATGCTGACGGCAACACCATTACTGGAGAGGAGTACACCGAAAGGTCCAAGCAAAACGCTAGGGACTTTTCTGACATCGAGGCTGCCATTCAGGAGAATCCAGTGCAGGAAGAAGGGCAGACTGAGCAAAAGGAGGGTGTAAATGCGGCTGAAGATGGATACGTCACGGTTCGCACAAACTCAGATGGATCCTCTGCTGTAGTTGCGGGACAAAACGGAGTCGAGACTGCGGCTGAAGCCAAGGCTATAAACAACCTCACCAAACTGGTCAAGGCTCTGTTCGGGGACAATGTGGAAGTTAGGATCTACCAGAGTCAAGATGCGGCAGACGCTGTCGAGGCTGGCTCTTGGGGTGGCCTATTCACAAAGTCAGACGGTAAGAGGGTGATACACATAAACCCTCAGGCGATTAGAGATAACGCAAGGCTGGAAGGTGAGCGGTTCAGAGGAGCCCTTAGGGAGAAATCCTTTAAGGAAACTCTCCAAGAGGAGGTTATGCACTCCGTCATAGGTGCAAGCCTCTTTAATCTCTACATGAAGTCCCCCAGGCTGGCCTCCAGGATGGAGAGCCTAGTCATGAAGCTTGCCGAAAAGGAGAACCTTGATGATGGAAGCCTTGGACTGAGAGAGAGAGTTGAGTCGAAGAATGTAGTCAGAGGATTTTCCCTGACTAACCATCTTGTCTACTACTTT
>CAACVD010000677.1_pt1 | contig 16509 bp, 14 predicted proteins | sample 2381771 | NCBI WGS metagenome assembly CAACVD01 (sample SAMEA5211965, study PRJEB30684) | marine metagenome | biome: Marine; feature: Epipelagic; material: Water | collected 2015-10-15 | depth 15 m | reverse complement strand
AAAAGGAAGTGAAGAAGTTATTCAGGAGGCTGCAGCAGAAGAGCAAGCAGCGGAAAAGACGGATACTCCAGAGCCTACTAAACAAGTCTCAGATGACTTGCCACCGGGTTTCGACCCTGCATCAAGCAATACAACTGAAACTAGCGAGTCAGATACTGAGCTTAGTAGCGACGATATTGATAAGGCTATCGAAGATGCTCCTAACGACAGTTATAAAAACAATATTGTACGGATGCGAAAAAGTCTTGAGGCTAATAAACAGAAGATTGCAGAGCAGTCTAACTTAATTAATAAGCTACAAGAACTAGAAATTATTAATGAAAATGGTGAGATTGATACTAGTAAAGTAGGTGGGGATTTAAAAGATGAGCTAGAAGCTGCATATGATAAGCTGGGTAAGATTAATCTTATGGAAGACCCACGGTTTATTGAAAAGTATGGTGCGCCTATTCAGCGTCAATTGACACAAATTAGCGAAATAGTTAAGCCATTGTTGGATGAAGATGGTGATTCTAATCAGCTCACGCTTAAAATTGCCAATATGGCTCCTATTGAACGAGCTAAATTCATGCAGGAAAATCTTCCTGAAGAATATCGTTTGGTAGTTACACCCTACTTTGCTAAGATTGATGAAGTAGTGGCAGAAAGAAACGCTGCATTAGCAGAGCATAAAAAAACTAATGAAACGTTGAAACGTGAGCATACTACTCAAGAGCTGCGTAAGATTGATGAATATCGTACTGCAGTAAAAACTAAGACAACAAACGAAATCATTTCAGATGGTTTTGATATTTTTCAAAGGAAGGAAGGTAATGATGAGTATAACGGCTTTGTGGACACTCTGCATCAAAAAGCTGATTCCGTCTTTGCTAGTAATGATTCCGAAGTCCAAGCTAAAGCTATGTTGCTCGGTGTTGCTGCACCTGTTTATAGAGGAATGTACGAGGCTACTGAGGCTAAACTTGCGCAAGCACTTAAAGAAATTGAAAATCTCAAAGGTGCGAGAGCTAGTTTTACTGGTGAAGGTGAAGCTGCGGGAGAAAATCATAGCAAAGAAACGCTAGAAAATACTAAAAATATTACTAAATTATTGTCTAATGAATTAAATTTGATGAAATAATTAAAAAAGTAGTTGACAACGGCAAGCGTATTTCTTACAAGAGGGGTACGCTTGCTGTGCGTTATCAGCATTTCGCAGTCTGAGCGTTAGAAGACGGTTGGTTGAATCTATTCTATTGTAATAGATTTTTAGTTAATTGTAAAAAAAAAATTCTAACGGAGAAGAATTATGGCTGCTGATATTGCAGGTTTGAATAATAGCTTTATTCGTGCGGAACAGTTCGTACATCAGGCTATTGCTAATAAGTCAAAAGACACTATGTCTATTTGGCGTGATATGGTCGGACTCGGTAACTTTGAGTACGGTCGTGGATACATGATGAAGAAGCACAGCTTCTACGGTGGTAAAGAAACTACCGAATCAACTGGTGATTGGTATCAGTTGAAAGACTACAATGATCGTACCGATTCTAATGACGCTGCAGAAAATGCGTGTCAGTATGATCCGGTTGTAACTGGTTATGGCTTTGAAGAAAAGAAATATACCATTTACGAAACAACTCGTAAGACAGAAGACATCTGCTTGCGTGACATTGTATTCCATTACCAATTTGAACAGCAGCTTGAGTTGATCTTTAACTCTTTGGCTGACATCACATTGGGTTCTTGGGAAAAATGGCTTCGTGAAACTTATGTAACATTTGCTACAAAGCAGCTTGTTGCTGAAGGTTTCCCAGAGTTCACTATTACTGGTTCTGTAAATGCCAACGGTGTTGTAACACAGGCTGGTTTGCGGGAAATTAACTTGGGTGGTACTTCACCTGATCAGATCGGTGTTCTGTCACAAGACGTACTTGATTATCACTATCAGTACCTTGCTCGTCAGGCTCGTCCCGGTAAAGTTGCAGATGGTGAAAACGGTATGCCTGTATTCGCATTGGTTACTTCATTTGAAACTTCAACTGAATTGATCTCTAAAGATACAGTGCGTAACGAAGATATGCGGTATGCTCGTCCTTCTTTCCTTTTGGAAGGATACGGTACAATTACCGGATACAAGAACTTCGCACACTCACACGACATGGAAGCACCTCGTTATAAGTTGAGCACAGACGGCACTAAGCTGGTACGTGTTTATCCTTACGAGTTCACACCTACAACTATTGGTGAAGCTACTAACATTTCACGAGACTACGTTACAGCTCCGTTTGAAATGTCTATTATCTTCCTGAAAGATGTATACCGTGGATTGGTTCCTGAAAACCCGACAGCAGTATCTGGTGCTACATTTGGTGGTGCATCTAACTTGGGAACATACAAGTGGATCAACATCGAAGACAAAGACACTAACTTGCTCGGTGAAACAGGCTTCATGTTTGCACGTTTCAACTGCGCTCCAGAGCCTCTGGAACAGGTAGATAACGCTTTGGTTATGATCCATCGTCGTCATCAGTCAGTTCCAGTTGTAATGCCAGCAGAAGGTGCAGAACAAACTGATGCTTCAACTGATGCACAGGACATTCTGTCAGTTGTTGCTAAAGTTACTCCTGACGACACTTCTTCTACTGCTTATCGTGAAGTAGAAGTTGTTGCTGAAAATCCGATTAAAGATCGTATCGGAGATGAAGTAACTGTAGTTGTTAACACTACTACATACAGCAACGTGATTGTTACACGTGATTACGCTAACGGACGTTACCGAATTGCTTTCCAAGCAGACGGAAACTGGGCTAGTGTTATCCAGACTGCACTAGATGCAGATCAGACTGTAACAATTGATGATGGTACTGCAAACGACTAATACTGAACATAAATGAGGGCGGGGGTTATCCCCCTCCCTCTTTACATTTTTTGGAGTAGAACATGGCAACAACATACACAGGTCCGAGTTATACAAACGAAATCACTCAACAGGGCATTAGCGGAGCGTCATTCGTTCAAGAAACTCTTATTATCGTAGAAGAAGGTGGAACCAAGTATGCTTTGCTTGGTCACACACCTATCGATGCTTTTAGTTTAAAGATTTACCAAAATGGCTCATTTAAGCGCAGAACCAACGATTATAAAGTAGATGGTCGTAAAGTAGAGTTTACGTCAGCTATGACTATTAACGCTGCTACAGACGTAATTGTAGCCGATTATCTTACAGTTGGTGCAGTTGCTGCTCCTGCTGCAGTAACTATTGACTTTGACGTACCAAACCAGAATGTACGCTTTGCACCAAATGGTCGCCTGCAGATTCTAATCGATTCATCATGGCATGATATGCTTTCAGTAACTAATCCGATTACAAACGATGTACAGTTTGTAGCAGATCAAAACCCATCAAGCTATCAAAGCTAGGAGTATTATGACTAAACTAATTAGTATAATGACATTAATTGCAACAGTAGCATGTTCGCAAACCATCTATTACAATGTACAGGTAGATGCTAATGGTAATATTCGTGGACTAGGATCAATTAAAAGTACTAACGATATTGCAACTGCAAGTTTGTTAGTAGCTACAAGTAACCACTTTGCTAATACAAAAGCAACAGTAGTACCAATTGCTTCTACTAACGGTAACTTAGTTACAATTAGTGGGCTTGAGTTAAGTGATACAGGAATTAATCCTAGCAACCTATATTGGCAGGTAGCTTTTACAAATGTAGCTCAAATACTAGCTAGTGTTGGACAACCTAACGGAATTGCAAGATTAGACGAAGACGGAAAAATTGATGAATCATTGGTTAACGAAATTAATGTTGTGTTTGTTGGTGGCGAAGCCATTGACATCGACTAGTCAAGTCACACAAATATATCCTGATCCAAATGTTGACCCAGTGCCAGATGAGGTAGCTGACGTTTGGGGCATAACTAAATATGTACCCGGTGGAGAAGGAATTACAGTAACAGGCGATACATTAATTGACCTTGATTATAATAGTACTTTTTTAGGTGTACAAACCAATCGAGGACCAGATAAAACAGCATATGAAGGCTCAGGATATAAAGTAACTAGAAGCATAGATAACATTTATAATAAATATAAAATAAACGTTACAGAGTTTAATAATAAAACAAATGAAGTTTATTTAACTTCAGAAGATCCCAAAATTACATTTACAAATAATACAGCAGTAATTCCAAATAATTATTTCGAACCTGAATTTGATATTACAATAAATCATCCTGATGCTTCTTATACAATCGATGTTACCAAAAATTCTGGAAAAAATAAAAATCAGACTAAAATTTTAAATAGAACTACAACAATATTAAGAAATGCAGAAGCTCCTTCTGGATTAAAAGTTAGATTATGGGAATGGTGGTTAAATAATGCAGCCAGTTTTACTAATTCTTCACAACGTTTAACCACTCAAACAGGACCTTTAATATATTTACCAGAAAGAGAATCAAATATTCATACTAATAGACCATATACTATTACTACAAATAGTAACTTTCATTTTAATTTATTAGACTGGTCTGGATGTTCTGTATGGCAAAACAGATATGGAAGAGATAGAAAAGTTGCAGCAATTGCTCCTTCTTGGGGTACAATGTGTAATCATAATGGAGTGGGTCTTAACTATGATTTTAATATAGGTGACATAGTAACATTTTTAGCTACTGATGGAACTTTAGTTAGCAGAACTATTGCTGAAAAGATTAAGACTTTAGAAGATGATTTTACCTTGTTAAAATTTAACGAACCGCTTCCAAGCACAGTAAAAAAATATACTTTATTGCATCCTGCAGATGTTTATAAAATTGCTAATTGGAGCGGTGTACCGGGTATTACATTAAATAAATTGCAACAAGCAAAAGTTAGTTTTTTCTTCACTGCATTTGGTAGACGCTATGGAGTCCAAGAACACAATATAAATTTTATAGGTAACATAAATGCTATATCTGCATTACCAAATGATTCTTTTATGGAAGGTAAAACTGAATTATTAGAAAATATTGATTTAGCTTTTCCTTTTACATTTATAAAAGGTGATTCATCATCTCCAATATTTGCAATAGATAGCAATGGAGAAATGATTTTAACAGTTATTATGACAGGCGCTACAGGGGAAGGAACGCCAATTTGTACTACTTATATGTATAATTTGATTAATACTACAATTGCTGCTAGTGGTGAAAGTGTAACTTGGACTGATTTTAGTCAATACGAAGATCAGTATCAACGTGCATCTTTATTAGGTAATCAAAATTATGCTAATATTGAAACAATAAAATATATAAAAAGTATAGAAAGAAATCAAAAATTAACTCTTAATACTAATAATGTAGTTAGAAAAATGAATGGAATTGTATATGCAGATTTACAAGATTGGTATTTAGATGAAACACCAACTATAGAAGAATGGTTTAATGGTGACTATAAAATAAATGGTTACAGTTTTCTGCATCAAGATTATGTGTATAGAGGTGACCGAGATAAAAATATAGCAGTAATTACTAATTTAAATTTTAATACTGTTTTTGCTGAATATACTTATACTAATAATATTGCAAACAATTTAGAATTTAATGTAGTGCCAAAGGTTATAGCAGCAATCGATTTTGATTTGACTAATGATTTTAGCTCTATTTATAATCAGCCAGCAGATACACGCAATAGACCCGCTTTTGGAAGTGCTTTTTCGGTAGCACCATATTTTACAGCTTGGCAAGAAAATGGATTATATAAAGTATATGGTCATATAGCTAATGTTTATATTAATGATATATTATTGCACACTTTTGATACTAGAACTGCAAGTGGGTATATAAATCTTCCGTATACAGCAGCGTTGGGAGAATCAAATATAGGTGATGTTATAAAAGTTGAACTTATATACGTAGGTACAGGAACAACAGATGCTGTAATATTACCAGATTATATAGATTTTGTAATATCTGGTGAAGCAGAAGAAAATTGGTCAATTAACTATCTTAAACAAAGACAGGAGTATTAGGAGTAATTATGAAAAAAATTATTAGCATGTTAACATTATTGTTTGCATTTGATGTATACGCACTAAATGTTGTAATATCAAATGTGGTGACATCATCACAAAGTGAAACTTCACGTATAAATTATACGGGTCGAGCAGGTGAGTTAGTACGAAATCGTACTAATTATGGTCGTCCGCTAACTATTTTTGATGGTGTAAAAGAGGGCGGTTATAGCTTTGAAGCACATGACCCATTTTATTTTTACAAAATTACAGCAGGAAACAATTCTACAAATAATGGAGCATTGTTACACGAAGTTTTAACTAAAATTAAAAATGAAATTACAAATAATGTAGTAGTAGAAGTTCTTCTTACTGAAGGTATATATTTAGTAGAGTCAAATTTAGGTGCAATTGTTTGGGGCGAAGCAGACCCCGCAATATATATTAAAAATGCATTTCCAGACAATAGAATTGCTGCAGCTACTAGTAGCAGACCTATTGATACTATAAATGTAACAGGATATAATAATGAATTTACTTCTCCTCAAATTATTTGTTACGCAGATATATTTTCAGTCACCAATGCAAGTTCTAGTGTTGATGGACCAGACGTAACATTTAATGGTATTATTATAGGTAGTTCAGATACTAATGTATATGGAAACCCTAATGCTAAATTTGGTTTTTTGAATAGAATGACCTTTAAAAACTGTAAGATACAATATTTTGAAGCTGCACCTATGGACGCAGGTTATCCAAGTGGTGCTCAAAAAGGTTTTTATGATTGTACTCTTTTTACTGTAGATTTAGAATATAAAAATGATTCAGATCAAGCTTATCAAACAATACAATTTACAGGCTGTCATATAGCTGGTGATTGTGAATTTGGTCGTGTTGGAAATTCTTATTTTTCACAATTTGATTCAGGTGCTAGCCAAACTTCTAGAGATTTTACAGACTGTTATATAACTTCTACTAATTCTAACTTTACAGGAACAAGGGTACGTGCAGGATGGAATGTAGGATATTATAGAAGTACTATTATAGACGATGGAATACTTGATGGTAATGGTCTTAGATTTCTAATCGAAGATTGCAATTTACATGAACATCAAGATTTTAATGGTGCTGCTGATTCAGTAATTAGATACACAACAGGATTACACAGTAATGCTATCACGGATGGCTGTACAATTCAGTTTTCTACTAGTCATACTGATGTACCGATTGTAAATCAATGAACACTATAGAAACAAAAGTCGAAGAAATGCTCATTAAACATGCCGAGTTACTTGGCACTGTAAAAAACAGCATCGACGCTATTGATGAATTAAAAATTAGCGTTGAAAAGCTGGAGCATCGACTGTTTGTTGATAATGGTAGTGTTAGTATACAAACCAGATTAGATAGGCACGAACGTTTTATTAAAGTATGCACTTGGTTAAGTGGTGTATGCATGACAGCGGTAATAGGTGTTATCGCTGTTAATATATTATAATAGACAGGAGGTTGAAATGGAAAAATTGTTCCTATTAGGAAAAGAGCTAGGCGAAGCAGTATCATCTATTCAAGAAGCTCTAAAGGATAGTAAAATAACATTTAGCGAAGGTTTTGATGTTTCTAAAGAACTATCTAGCCTTGGTTTCTTCGTGATTAAAAACCGCTCAGAACTGGCTTCTATTGCAGATGGTGGTATTGATCTAGAAGAACAAGAAGACTTCATTGATGGCTTTAAAGAAGGATATGAGCTATCTGATGGTGAACTTGAAAGTGATGTTGAACATATCGTTGAAGACGTAATTGATGCCGTAAACGATATTATTCGCATCTTTGTACGCTAATGGAAACAGCTATATCTATAATTGGTGGTTTAATAACTCTTATAGGTATAGCTTATCCAGTTTACTCCAAAATTAAGGGGTTAAATGAAAAAGCTAATAAAAAAGTGCATACTGCTAAAGACAATAATATGCGTCACACTTTTATTGAGCGGATGCGGAATAGGAATAAATCGTGATAAAAGTAAACATATATTCAATCCTCAAGCACTGTATCAAGTTCCACCGCAAGGTTTATGGGCGAATGATTTGGTCGAAATCAAAAAAGAAGAAAAAACAAGAACCGGTAGGATATTTTTAATACCGGGTACAATTATTGGTTATGATCCAGAATTGGTAAGTTATGAGTGATACACGATTTTATGATAGTCAATTAGCCTTTCAGGGTGGTATGCAAGGCGGCTTTGATCCGGGTCATGTTGCTGACGATCAGTTTTTTCGTGGTGTTAATCTATCTATACGTGAAGGCATTGTAACTTGTAGACCTTCATTTAATGAAGTTAATCTAGACTTTAGTGGTTTAGAGTTTAATGAAAATACATTAGCTGCAGCACAAGCAGCATACGATGCAGCATTAGCAGATAAAGTAACTGCTGAAGATGCTATAACTACTTACAACAATCAATTGTCTGCTATAAAAACACTTGTAGAAAATGATACAACTAAAACATTTGCTAATGCAACTGAAATGATTCAGTTTTGTACATCATTAGAAAATGCTGAAATTGCATTAACTGGAGATAGTACAACTTATGCAAGTACAGAAGCGTTTGGTCCGTACGTCGATGATTTTGGAATTTTAGGATTTAACAATGCAGATCATCCGTTTACTACAACATTTACAGCTAAAAGTGGTGCTACATTAACTGCTGATATGATTGCCTTATTACAAGAAGGTGATGATGAAAACTATCATACTACTGATTATTCAACACCACCAAGTGTTGGAGATGCTTTAACTAATCAACATGTAAGTGATTTAAGATTAACATTATTTGGAACTATAATTTCAGATTCTGCTGGATGGGCAATAACAAATCAAATACATGATTACTCACCATTAAGTAAATATACTGCGACAGGATTATTTTTATTTTCTAGATATAAAAGATTTATTACTTTTACGCACGATTTTTTTCAAAATGTAGATTATGCATTAGAAACAGATATTAAATTTACATTTACTCCATATAATGGAACCGATCATCTAGAAACTGGTGATACAATTACAGGTCAAACTAGTGGTGCTACAGGTACTGTAACTTATGAAGAAAATAATGTAGCATATGTAAAAGTTACAAGTGGTACTTTTCAACAAGGTGAAGAATTAGATTTTGGTCATGGCAGCCATCTAGATACGTTGACTGGTCCAATAGTTGATCTTAATGCAATAGCAGATACGCATTATGAAAACATAACTGCAATAACTGCATATCATTATCATATAAAAAAATCTTATGAAAATACTTTTACTAGTAGCTTTACTACTGCTGATCCAATACCCACAACAACATATGGCTCTTTAACTTTTACAGAAACTTGGGCATTTAGAGAAGGTGATTTTAATCAATATTTATTTGCTTTGCAAGATGCTGTAGATGATGCTCAAGTAGTAATAGATCAAAAATTAGCTATATTAAATGCAGAGTTTGATGCAGAAATTGTATTTCGTAATGGGAAGTTTCAAGGTTCTTCTATATATGCAACAGATAATACTGTTTATAGCGTAACAGTAATTAGTGGACATATATTTTTAATAAACCTAGAAAACTTTAAAGTATCTATTTTAACAAATACTGATACTCAATTAAATGAATACATAGATCGTGTATTTATGGTGCAAGCAGAACAACATTTTATTGTACAAGATGGAATACATACTCCTAAGATTTTAACTGGTTCTGCTATGCGAGATGCAGATCATAGCATCCAAGAGGTTCCTGTCGGAACTAATATGGCATATGGACAAGGAAGACTATGTGTACAAATTAGTACACGACATTTTAGAATAGGTGACATTCACTTAGCATTCGATCCATTAAATGTATTAAAATTTAAAGAAACTCAAATATTAAACGAAGGTGGTGGATTTACTGTTAGTGGCAAACTAGGTGAGATTGTCTCATTACAGTTTGCAAATGTTGCTGATACCTCGACTGGTGATGGTCCCCTCCTTGCCATTTGTCAGAACGGGTTCAGCACGTTTGCAATTAATAACCCAAGAAATACTTGGTCTAATATCCCAATACAAAAAGTACAGTTGCTAGGTACAACTATTACTGGACCAGATGCATATACAAATATTAACGAAGATATTTTGTATCGTAGTCCAGAAGGAATCAGATCATACGCTGTAGGTCGTGGTGAAGCAGAGTCAGGATTTAGATATACAGAGATGTCACGTGAAGTTGAACCATATATCAAAAACGATGACAACACTGATTCTAGATACCTTAGCATGGCTTTTTTCGATAAACGTTTGTTGTCTTTGACTAGCCCTTTAAATCTAAAAGCAAGATCAACAAAATATGATGATGCCCTTGCAGATTATACAACTAAAAGAAATGCATCTATTGTAATAGATTCTGCAATTACAGATGATAACATTCGTGCTAAATGGCGTGAACAACTAGTTAGCATAGAAGAAAATACTACTACATGGACAGTTAAAAGCGAAAGCACAAAAGATCAAGCATGGGTAGATGCACAAGTTATATTAGCTGCAGCGGCTACTACTGATTTTGAAAAAGAATACAGAATACAAGCATTAGTTGATGAAGCAAATAGTGATCTTACTGCTACACAAGCTAATATAGATGCATTTTATGCAGACTATGAAGCCACAAAACATTTAAATGCTCAGTTAATTAATGATGTAACGTACAAAGGTATCATTAGTTTTGATTTTAGTTTATATGGATATACAAAATCTACTAAACAAAGTGCTGCAGCTCGCATTAAAAGTGGTGCATATGATGGTTTGTGGACGGGTTTAAATGCATCGCAAATATTTACCGTAACACGTAATGGTGTAAAAAAATGTTTTGCTTATACCAAGCACACTACAGACGGAAGTCCAAATCTTAATACTAATCGTTTATATGAAATAACATCGCAAATAACTGGTTACGATAATGGTACTACAGAGATAGAACAAGTATTAGAAACTAGAGCAATGCCTCATAAAACACAGCGCACATATATAGATAGTCCATTTATATATAAACATTTAGATGAAGTAACGTGCTGGCTAGATAATGTACATAATGACGTAGAAATTACTGTCGCTGTAAAAAGTGACGTAATCGAAACATTTACAGATATAGGTACGTTAAATCTAAAAGCTAAAACATCTAGTGTAGATAATCCTTTAGAAGTTGGTGCGCCACAAAGTCGTGCAATGATACGCCTAAAAGACTTTACAGAGCAGTATGAAAGTACAACGAACCATCCTATTAGAAATGGTAACGAGTTTCAATATCGGCTAACGTGGACTGGTTTAATGCAATTGCGACGTTTTCTTTCATCTGCACGTGAGATAGCGCAGCCTAAAAATGTCAATATAGAAACAGAAAAAAATACTTATCCCGTAGACACATACGATGAGTTTCGTTATAGTAGCAATTAGAGAGGTTAAAAATGATATTAAACCAACAGATTTTAACACATAGCACATCTAGTATAACTAATTATACTAATGCACGTGAATTTGTAGAAAATTTGTCTAATCACTTAAAAGTTGAAGGTGAACTACCTTCAGGATTGTCTATGGTATCAGTAGGTCAAAATGCTCCAGACCAGCAATATCAAGATGTTCCTTGGTTGGAACTAGATGAAAACAATAACCCTATAGCTCTTAAATACTTTAATGGCACTGCATGGGCATCACTAGCACCAGATGTAGCAGTAAAGTCACAAACATCAGGTATGTATGTACAGCAAGGTACATTTGAATTTAATATTGCTGGTTCTGCAAACAGTAACCAAAACAGTTCTAGCACTTATAATAATGGTTCAAACTTTTTGTTTGGATTTCCTTTTAATGCAAATGCTACACCAATAGTAACAGTTACGCCAATGGATTCCACAATATATGATGTATTAGAAAGCCATGCTGCTAATAGTTTTGATTATAGATTAGGTAACATTGATCGATTTGGTTTTAATTTAGATTATAACTACAATGAAAATAGTACCGATATAAGTGGTGCAAGCCCTAGATTAAAGTTTAAGTTTTCTTACATTGCTATAGGACAAGTAGATTAATGAAGTTACTTCTTAAAGATGCAAAAGGACCAGTAGCCGAGATATTAAACATGTCGCCTAATGACGAACGTGTTGTTGAATATATTAATGAAGCTATTGAGTACATGACAGTAAGCCATGATTGGGCTGATCTGTTTCGTGTTATGTCATTTGTTACTTATAATGGTGTACTAACTTTACCAGCAGAAGTAGTACAACCTATAAAGTTTAGCATTAATGGAAAGACTGGTCAGCCTTATGGTAAGCATTACGAGTATTTAACAAACGGACCGGGAGATGGTGATGAATGGGATATTACGGGAAACAATCTTGTTGATATTGGCGAGTCTCCTACTACTTTCGATGTTGATGCATCTGACCCAAGGTCTATTGTAATATTTTCTGATCGCACAGAATCATATCCGTTTACGATTCGTATTCGTGGTTGTGATGAACATGGTATAGAAGTTCGTAATACAGATGGTACTTTAGGTGAAACTATTACATGGACTGGTACTGCTGGAGCAAACGGTGTCCCAGAAAGCGTAATGAAAGTAACTACAAACAAGTTTAGTAAAATTACCCAAGTTATTAAACCAAAAAGCGTAGGATATATTACATTGGCTACAGCTAACGCAGACGGAAATCCTGAACGTGCAGTAGCTAATTATCATCCTTATGTCACCAATCCTAGCTTTAGACGTTTTAAAATACATGGTTTGTCTGGAGCAGATGACAATGGATTTACTTTAATTAAAGGTTTATTTCGTATTGGATACACTCCTGTATATCATGATGATGATGCTTTAGCTATTAACATGATTACTGCTATTAAACTTATGTGCAAAGCACTTATACACTACGAACATGATGAAGTAAGAAATGCTGCATCTATGGAGGGTATTGTAGAACGATTACTACGCAAACAACTTAACAAGTATGATGTAGCTGATAACCTGTTAGATTCAGAAGAAGGCTATGGCAACGGAGATATTTACGGAGTATAGTTATGGGTTGGTTTAGTGATTTCAAAGACGATGTTCTGGGTATTGATGACAGCAAAACATTTGGTATTAGCAATAAGACATTTGTGGGAGGAATATTAGATGATACTGTAGGAATAGCAGAAGATGTAACCAATTGGGTTGGTGACCAAGTAGAAGATGCTGTAGATTTTGTGCAAGATGATATAGGTATAGATTTACAAACAGTAGCTGCATTAGGTTTAGCATTTGTCCCCGGAATGCAAGCATTTGCAGGAAACATATTAGCGGGTACATTAGGTGCTGTACCGGGATTGTCAGCTGCAGGTACTATGGTCGGTGGATTAACTACAGCAGCAGGACAAGGAATAGTGCAAGGCGCACAAATAGGTCTAGGAGTAGGAACGGCACAACAGGGTATTGCAGCCGCACGAGGAGGAGAATTTGACATAGAAGCTATTGGTCAAGCGGGAATACAAGGTGCAGCAGCAGGAGGTATTTCCGCTGCAGCTATTCAGGGTGCAACGATGGGAGTTAATGCTTTGGCTAGAGAAACCAGTCAAGGTTTAAGATCAATTGGACTAGAGAGTGCTGCTGATTCTGTATATAATGTACCTGCTGGTGGAGGTCCAATGGCTCCTAGTTATTTAACAGAAGGTGCTAGATATGGTCAAAAAGCTGCAACAGGTATTACAGGGCAGGTAGCAGCTACTGGAGAGTTTGACGTAATGGGAGCATTAACAGGAATTGTAAATCCTTATAGTGGTGTACTCGGAGGAGTAACATCCGGTCTTTCAAGTGGTATGATGACACAAGGACAACAAGGTGGTCAGGGTGCAGCAACAGGTGGTGCAGGTTATGGTATCTCAAGTGGTACACAAGCTGGCACAGGACAGCCTTCTAGAAGTAATAATCAAGGTACTTCACAACCAACAGCGCAGTTTATTGATACTGGTACAGGTAGATTTGGATCACCGGGTTCAGGTGGAGTATTTGGTGGATTAGATCAATTAGGTTCTAGTGATGCATTTGTTGATGTAGGAAAAGTTTCAGATATATATGCACAACGTGAAATTGGTGCAATGGTAACAGCGGGGTCATAAAATGGCAATTGATTGGGACGGTTTAGGACAACTAGGGTTACAAATCATAGGTGCAGCAACAGCACCTAAACAACCTGATATTGAACCATTTGTGCCACCGGAAATGCCGGAGCGCAAGTTAGAAGATTTTGGTCCGTATATTACTGAAATGGAAGGTATGCAAGCAGACACTGCATTGCGTATGATGTCAGGTGAACTACCACAAAGTGTAGTAGATCAAATTAAAACTACAGTAGGTGAACGTGCATTACGTGGAGGATACGGAGCATCAGAAACAAGAACACGTAATGTACTAGCAAGAGACTTAGGTTTAGGTCAGCTAGATATTATACAACAAGGATATGGCATGGCTAATCAACTTATAGGTCGTGCGCAAGGTCGTTTGCAAGATGCTTATGCAGGTGATACTGCTATGGCTAATATGGCTTTTGATGCATGGGCTAGCAGCACAAATATTATGATGGATAAATATAGAGCTAATGCTAATCGTCATAACCAATTAATAGAAGGCATGACAGCTACAGTAGCACAATCTGCACAACGCAAACGTATTGCAGAACAAGAAGCTAAAGCTGATAAGAGATTCGATAAAATGTTAGCATCAACAGATAGATTACGTGAAACATTGCTTGATATAAAAATAGGTTCACGAAAAACATCTACAGCAGAAACATCATAAGAGGATTAATTTATGGCACAGGAATACAGACCAAAAATGAGACAGCCTAATACAGATATGACCTCTGTAGGTTTGCCTGACGTTGTTAATGCCGCTCGTATAGGAACACAAGCAGCTAATGAGATAGCACAGGGTGAACGGGCTGCACGTACTAATAGGTTAAATGAAAATGCCATGTTGGCTACATTGCCAACACAAATGGTCACGGCTGAAGAAGCATTGCGTGCACAAGTTATTGATAATAAAAGATCATTAGCATTGCTGCCTATTGAAATAGAACAAGCAGAAGCTGAATTAGATGCATTAAATATGGAAAACAAAAAAGCAAATTTAGCTTTTGAATTGGGTCTTGTTGAAGAACAAATTGAAGGAAGAAAAAACGAAATAGCAAACAATAACGCTTTAATTCGAGAGGCACAAGTAAATCGAGCGGTAACAGGACAATTGCAAATTGGCGGTCGTGATTTAATTGCTAAAATGAAATCAAATGTAGATAATCCAGATTTTTTATTTAATGATGATATAAACGAGTTAAAAGAAAATTTATACAAATCAACAGACAAAAAACATCTTGATCTAGCAGATGAGATTAATAAAGCGCAAAATACATATGTTACAAATAGAGCTTCTATACTTAGAGCAGATGCAGAATCGGTTTATAATTTACCCGAAAATGCAAATGAAGATCAAATAGAAGCGGCAAATATTAGAAAAAGAGAATATTATAATGCACAATTACAATCAGAAACAAATCCTGTTGTAAGTAATTTAATCAAAACTGAAATAAATACTTTGAATAATAAAATTGCTTTAACGGAACAAATTAGACAATCTGAAATTTTTACTACTGCACAATCATTGTTTCCGGGTAATCCAGATCAACAAGCAACATATGTAAAACAGCAAAATATGCTTGATGAAATAACAAGAGGTAATAAATTAAGTAAACAACAAGCAGACTTAACCACAGCAAGGGTAAATGTAGCTCTTAATACTGGAGAAAATTTTGTTCAACAATTTTTTGCTAACCCGGAAGTTTTAGAAAATTCAAAAAACTGGCATAACAAAACGGTAGCAGAAAGAAATGTATTAAGAAATAATTTAAAACAAGACTTTATAGATCAATTTGTGCCAGAAGGAGCCACAAAAGCAGAAAGAAATGCTTTTGAAGCAGCATTTGATATTTATGCAGCAGAAGAACAAAATAAAAATCTTAAATCTAGATTAGCGCAGTTAGACGAAACAGAAGTAATAGTAACTCAACAAGCTGGTGAAGTAGAAAGAGATACTTCACAACCACAAGCAAGAGAAGTTTTTGGATCAATTCATTTTGAAGATATATCTAATGCATCAAGTGGATGGTGGTCTTCATTATTTCAGGGTAAATATAAACCAGATTTAGCTAAAGAAAATGTGTTTTTCAATCCTACTCCGTATAAAAACGATTTTAGAGCAGAACTTGATTATAGAATAGACGGATTAAGAGAACAATATGCACAACTCAATACTATTACTGACCTAAAAATAAGAGAAAATACTAAAAAAGATATTGCACAAAAGATGCAAGTTTTGCAAGAAACAAGAGCAGAGTTGCAGTTGGCTGGGTTAGATAACTTAATACCATTTGATGTTAAGCCTCAAGTACTAGAACTATTGAATTTATTTAAA
>CAACVD010000675.1_pt1 | contig 16517 bp, 11 predicted proteins | sample 2381771 | NCBI WGS metagenome assembly CAACVD01 (sample SAMEA5211965, study PRJEB30684) | marine metagenome | biome: Marine; feature: Epipelagic; material: Water | collected 2015-10-15 | depth 15 m | reverse complement strand
CATCAGGAACAGCTACGCCTGTAGTTACTTCAGTAGCCACACGCCCCACAGCCCGTATGCCTTTGTAGACACCAGAGCAATACAGGTCTTTATTGGCAATCATATCCTCTGACACTGAGCAAGCCGGCAGCAAGACTATCAAAGACAGCAATAATGTTCTCATTTTTCACTCCGTTTTTTCGCAATAGAGATTGTGTTTGGCGGGGCCAAGTACCGCTCCAACCTGGCTTTATACCCGTCCATGAAATGATCTGAAATAGCTTCTGTTTTGGCTGACATAAAATCGTCTCGTTTAAACTTAGCCTCCGGATCAACGTGGTTGGAACCGTCATTCGCAAAATATAGGATCGACTGACTAACACTTGGCCCGTAGCAATACCGGGGAATCCGCGCAACTATGTCAGATCCGGACACGCAAGATATCTGTCGTTCTAATTTCATGGGTCGCTTGAAACCCTTGAAAAACACGTTCGGTTTACCAAACGTAACCAGGTTAAGCTTATCGTGTTTTTTGCGCAGCTTGGACGCTGTAAGCTCTGCCAGCGCACCCCCAAGGCTGTGACCGCAGATCAACAGGGGCCGGTCGTATTGGATCAGCTTCTTGATCTTACCCCAGACCGAAGCATGGGCGGCGGTAAAGCCCCCGTGACACATGCGTCCTGAGTAAGGCACCGGTATGACCAGGGCGTCTGTCAGCCAATCCCGTCCCTGGGCGGTGCCCCGGAATGCCAGGACATCGGGCAGGGTGCCCTCGTTCTCTTGGTAGTAAGCCGTTGTGCTCGTGAGCTTTGATTCAATCTTGTGAGCGCCCTCGATGTTGTCTTCGTAGGCATCAATGCTGTATTGACAGGCTAATTTCAGTATTTCACCATGATCTTTCATCGTATTTCCTTCGCTTCACCCCAGCTTGGACCAAGCTCGATATCACATTTGTTAGGAACGACCAATTGTATAGCATCGATCATAAGCTTCTCTAGCAGCTTGGCCTCTTCCAGAGTATCCACGGAGAAGGCCAATTCATCATGCACTTGTAGCATTGGCGTATAACCTGCCTTATACACGGCCAGCATAGCAGCTTTGACCTGATCCGCTGCCGACGCTTGCACCAGCCGGTTCAATGCGCGATAGGTGTACGCGCGCTTGAGCCTGGTTGTTGGGCCATGAGCCTGTATCGCCTCTTGCTTAGGCAACGCCTTGTGCATCTCGAACGTGGCCGGCTCCCAAAGCTCAAAGCGGCATTTACGACCCTTCAAAGACCGGATGCTGCCGCTGGCCCGAGGGTCGTCCAGCTTGCTTTGTACGCCCTTGGTAAGCATCTTAACAAACGGCACACGCTCATGGTATTGGTTGATAATGCTTTTGGCGGCGTCCTCTTCCATGCCTAGCTCAACACACAGCTTTTTGACCCCCATTCCATACATCAAGCCCAAATTCAGTGTTTTTGCCTGTTTCCTGGGTATTTGGGCAAGCTGCGCCACCATCGAGTGGAAGTCAGCGTCTGGGTTATTTTGATACTCTTCGACAAACTCAGTTGCTCCAGGCATAGGTTTGCCTTTGGCGTCACCGTACACCTTGGCGTAGTGCGTCAAGATGCGAGGTTCTTGCTGGCTGAAGTCGATGCTGCACCAGTACTTTTTATCGGGCAGAAACAAACTGCGGATCATTGGACCCAACTCTGGATGACGGGCCGGTATCTGCTGCAGATTTGGGTTGTTCATACTGATTCGACCCGACACCGTGCCCCCATCGTCAGACCGTACTTGGTTGATATGGCTGTGGATACGGCCTTTGTGGACGTAGCGGATAATGCTGTCTATAAAAGTGCCCTGCATCTTATTCAAGTCACGGGCCTCAACAATCAGTTGCGCCAACTCGGATGGGTGCTCGTTCAGGAAGTTCTTGGTAAAGCTAGGCGCGCCCTTTTTAGTTTTGGGATAGGTCAGCCCTGCGTTGTCAAAAGCAGACGCAATACTGGCCGCTGCCCAAATCTCGACCTTGATACCGGTCATGTCCTGTAGTTTTTTTATAGCAGCCTTTTCTCTAGATTTCAGGGATTGCTTTGTTTTTTCTGCCTTGTCCAGGTCGACCCGTATGCCACGCATGGTCATGTCCACGAGGCACGGGAGCAGATTGGTTTCCAACTCCCAAATCTGCCATAGATCCTCAGAGTTGAGCACAGTTTTGAAGTGGTGCCAAAGCTCTAATGTTATTTCTGCGTCGACCTCGGCATAGGGGCCGACATACATAGCCGGCAGCTTCCACATCTCGCCCTTTGGGTCGACGCCAAACTCTCGTGCAGCCTCGACCAACGTCTTCTCTGATTTGGTCTTGCCTAAGTATTCGTAGCATAGGGCGTTTAAACTGTAGCTAAATCTATTCTCATCGATGAGCGCAGCGGTCATCATGGTGTCGATGATTCGACCCTTGACTGTAAAGCCCATCGCTTTGATCCAGCCCAAGTCATATTGTGCGTTGTGCATGATCTTGTCGGCCGGGGTTTCAAAGACCTTAGTAAGCCACTTATCTAGAATGCGTCTATCCAAGTTGCCACCGCCAACATGTGCCACCGGGAAGTAACCTTTCCAACCAGGCACGGCGATTGCGTAGCCGACTACTTCACCTCGCTTGGTTGGCCAGCCGGGGCCGCGTTGTTTAAGATCGGGGTCACGTGTCTCTACATCAATTGCAATCTCAGTCGCTTCGCTTAAATCTGGGAAAGGATGTTCCGGTGGAAGCCAATCAGATTTTGGGGGAAACATAGCCATCTGCAATTTACCACTTGCCATTTGCTTTTCTCCACGTTCGTTCTCTTCCGATAGCTTGCGTAAAATGAGTGCAGTGCTGGCAATACCAGCCCTTGCGTGTATTGGTTTCTGTGTCGACTACGGACGTAGCTATGTTGCCGCATTCTTCACATTTGTTGTAATAAAGGCGATCAGTGTCTTCTTTATGCATAAGCCCGGTTACCTCTACTATCCAGCCCATGTAACGGCAATTCATAAGCTCTGTCGTAATACTCTGGCTCTACTATGTAGAGGTTGGTTTTTGTTCTGGTTACGGCCACGTAAAAGACACGATGTATGTCGTCGATATGAACCGTGTTGGTCACTGCTGCATGGGTTAAATCAGGGAAGATGATTACGTTCTCACACTCTCCACCCTTCATACCATGAAACGTAGAAAGATTTATACGCGGCTTACCGTTGAACTTATCACCTCTCCGCAGCAGCGCAGTAATGTATGCCCTATCTTTCATTGGTATCTTGTCTAGAGCGTCTGACCAAATCCAATCGGTAGGCACCAACAAGCCATGTTTATCTTTGAGTATGTCATAGGTCAACATCTCCCCTTCAAGGCTTTGCTTGCCGCCCCTGGCTATCCGTTTACCGTTGCCAGACATGTAGTGGTACATTGACTTAGCTGACTCTAAGGTTATAGCACCGCCAGTTCTAATATGCTCCCAACTGTTTACCGCATTAGATAGCTTAGATGCTATCGACCTAACGCCGTTACGCTCGTACAAATAGCCTAAGCTTTTAATCTGCGTTGCAACGTCAGTGAGCATGTAATTGGCTTGAGCCATGATCAACCATTCATTGGCAGAAAAATCTATTTGCTCATCCCACAAACTATGTATCCGCGTTACCTGACCCGGCTTATCTTGTGGCTTGTATTTCTTGTGGAACCGTTGGCCACCGTCCGTGCTTATCCGTTCTATAATCCTGTTAGCTAAAGTATGTACAGGTGGTGGGATGCGGTAGCTTTGATCTAACACTTGCGCTTTACAATCAAGGTTTATAAATGTTTCGGGGTCAGCCCCGGCCCATCGATAGATGGCTTGATCATCATCACCGGCCACGTGCATCTCTTCGCTTACCTTATCTAAGCCGTAGGCTATGTCCCATTGCAGGGGGGATAGATCTTGTGCTTCATCGAGGAAGCATAATTTAAACTTGGGGCAAACCTTAGTAATACTCTTAGCAAGAAACACCAGCATGTCGGTGTAGTCCATCAGGTTGTGCAGGGTTTTGTACTTTTCATAGCTCCTGGCTATGTAGTCAACCTCGTCCCACTTGTACCCTTCGTTCTTTTGATTAGTGTTGTTGTACTCGTGCCACAGTGTGGTCTTCTTGATTTTGGATAGGTTGATTATCGAAAGCACAGGGTTATCGGCTTGCGCCACAGTGATCTCATCAAAGTCCTGCCTCTGCGACTTCAAAAGCGTAAAGCCAATCTTTTGACCCAACTCATCATAGTGTGATGGTTGCATAAGATTTTTCTGGTCAATGTTAAGCAGCTTAAATGCCAGAGAGTGAATGGTGCGAAAGAAAAAGAGGTCAGTCTTAGGGTTGAGATCAAAGCGTTTTGCAGCGCGCTCCCTAGCCTCATTAGCCGCTTTGCGAGTGAACGCAAGGAAAGCGATTTCTTGTGGAGGCACACCAGACTCTAGGGCCTTGTCCACCATATTCAACAGCGTAGTTGTCTTGCCCGTGCCTGGAGGACCGAAAATACGATTCATTTTGTTATGTTATTCCTTTAAATGATAAGGTGCGGGGACCGCCCTTGGCAGATAAATAGTCCGACGGCTTTTTATGTTGAGTCATTCCATGTAAACGCTTTATCGCTTTTTGCTTTTCGGTCAGTTCGTCTTCATCATCATAAGCTCCGACGCCGATCGGAATAACACGGATGATACCGCCGCTCTTTAAAAAACTTTCGACATCCTTTTTTACTTTCTCCCGTAACTTATCCTTCTCCATTAGAACGGCACCTCGTTTGTAACACCCAAGGTTGGGGTAGGTATTTCACCGACATGTGACTCGTAGGCCGGTATAGACCATACCCGAGTCGCCTTGCCCTTAATCTTTAAGGAGCAAGCCTCTCCGTTTATATCTCGCAGCCTTTGCGCGATCTTATGGCTTTTATATTCAAAGAATTTATTCTTGCGCAGGTATGCGTCAAAATCTTTTAGCCTAAAATAAATAAGGTTTTTGTCCTCATCGGTCCACGGGCGGCGAAGCAGTATCTCTTCGCGATTCTCTGCCTTTTGCATAGCCATGCAAAACTCTTCAAGGAACTCGTAGAACTGTCCTTGGATACTTGCGTCCTCAGACACCTCGACTATGCTGCCGTCCGTCTCAGACATATCCTGCAGCAGTTGATTGATGCGATCTTCCCAGATCTTTTTCTCAAGAGTGCGCGGCATAAAGTTTAGCTGCTCGACGCAAGCTCTCTGGAATGCGCCCTGTAGCATCAGAGCTTCTGTGTCTAGCTCTAGCGGTGTGCCGTTGACATCAAGGAACCAGACAGGTGGGCTACTGTTGTACTTTCTTAAATTAGCAATCTCTGCCCCGGCAAGTCCTACAGAAACGCCATACTTGCGTAGCTTGCACAGGCTGCTGTTGCAATAGCTGTTGATCGGTGAGTCTTTACACTTGTAAGTGTAGTCCTTCTTCTGAAGCTGCTTGGCAACCAGATTGACTTCAGTCAAGGGCAAAGATGGGGACAGGTATTTAGCGTTATATATAAGTATCTCCGACTCCCATGAGTCGGGGTACGCTTTGCGTAGGTACACGCCTATGTTAAACAACCCGTTGTTTCGGCCACCTTCTGATATCTGCTGCTTGCATAAAGTTTGCAGGCAGGGTGGGCCGTCTTGGATGGGATCGTCCGGGTCTTCTTGGATAGATAAGTTGTGCAGTTGCTCCGGAGTCTGCACGTACTTTTCATGCAACTCAAAAAACTCTTGCAGCGTGGCAGAAGTCCCATCGTCCTTGATGGGGTAACGCATCCCTTCTTCCGCATCAAAAAGCGGTAGATTAAGAAAATTTCCTACATCGCCTCTTGCCAGGTTAAGGCTGGTCTGCTTTGGAAAAAGCTCACTCTGACCATACCCGAGAGCACCTGCTATCTGCCTAAGTGTCTCCTGCATATCGGCTGCAGGGATAAACTTAGTCACAAATAGAAATAGGTGAGCGCCGCCAGACTTGCTTCGACAAACCACCAAAGGCAGTTCCATGCGTCGAATTCTGGCGACGATCTCAGAGTGGTCTAGCGGGTACTCGTCCACATCGATACAGCCCCATGTGGCGGCATTATCTTCGTTTATCGGAATGATACCGATTGAGTCGCCTTTGCCTGACAGGTGCCCTTCCCAGTGGCTGAGATTTCTAGGCTCCTTGACTACAGAGGCTTTACCCGCTTGTTTACCATTAGTTTTCGTGCGGTCAATTTTATAAGTGCCATAAGCAAGCTTCAGGCCATCAAATATCGCCGCAAATCGCTTTGCGTCCGACATAGGCTAGAATACATCGTGGTCGCTGCCACCATCCTCTTGCTCATGTTTGACCTCAACATCTCCCGCAGCAATCGCTTTGCGGAACATCTTCGCCGTAGCGTAGAAGCCTCGTTCATGATCATCCGACATATCAAGCATTCGGTCTTTAGATATCGACCAGCCAAACCAATCCCCCAAATTGTTACTCTCGGCAACTGTTTTGAAGTTGTATATAAACGAAAACCTTGGTGCTTGGAAAGGCCCGTTTGATCCGTTTATCACATTGGAAAGAACCATCGTGTTCAGCTTCTTCGACTTCTTAAGCTGAGTCGACTTCATGGCAATCAAGGCGCTCGTAGGAGCCATGCCATCAGGGCTTAATATCAACACGTAATGCTGGTGGGTGTACTCGATATAATTACCCTGGCCACCGACAATCATGTCTTTATTAGCTTCATTCCTCTCGGTGTTAGGCGCGTCTTTCTGAGACTTAAAGATATTGATAGGAGCGCCGGCTCCCTTGCCTCTTGGCTCCCATTCGATCCACACAGGCTCAAAGTACACGGGAACCACCTTGATATCTGATTCTTTCGCATACACCGCACCGGTTACGCTGTTGTAGGCATCGCCTTCATCGACACCAACATCATCGTCTTTTTTATTGGCGATCTTCAGAAACGGAATGCTTTGATCGTCAGCACTCAGGTGCTCTTGAAACTCAGTGCTGTCCTCTTCAAAAGCAGATATTTCTGCTGGTAATTTGTCTTCTTGCTTCTTTACATCTTTGCTCATTATTTTGATCCTTTGATTGTAGCTCTTTGACCCACGAAAGCTCCGAAGAGTTCCATAGGGAAATCGTCACCCGCTTCAACACGCTCACGCACGAATGCTTTGAGGGTGTTTGGATGAACTTCTCGTTTTTGTGTGATGGGCAGGCCCTGTGCTTCGGCTAACTTAACAAAGTCAACGGCCCGGTCGTCCTCACCCCTACCAAACTGGCAGGATGTGACGTTCTTGATGATGTCATCGTAACCATTGGTTTTCAGCCATTCAAAGGCTTGATCCCGGTTATCGATCTTGATGTGAGCGCCGTAGGTGGTTTTAAGCTCAACCTTGCTACCGTCCTCCAAAGTGAAGTCCCGGACCCCCAACTCCATAATCATGTTGGGCAGGTCTTCATCTGTAAGCTTCAGCAGTTCAGCTTTCGCCTTCTTAAGCAAACCTTCGAGGGCCTCTACATACTCTTGCTTTTCGCGAACCGCGCGCGCGATCTCCGCGATAGTTTGTAGCCCCTCCTGGTTAAAGTTTTCAACATCCGATCCTTTGGCATCAGCCTCAAGCTCGGCAAAAAAGTCTTCTTTCATATATATCTCCGTGATTAAAGTGTTTGATGGACACTTGGAAGACACATATTAATCGCGTAACATTACATACGTCAAGGAGAATAAAATGGAATACCAATACAAGATTGAGCCTTACGCTCACCAAAAGAAGATCTTTGAAGAAACCTGGCAGAAGCCCTGGTATGCCTTTTTCCTAGAGATGGGAACCGGCAAGTCAAAAATTGCAATCGATACGATGGGGGCCTTGTATGAATCAGGCCATATCGATACAGCACTCATAATAGCCCCTAAAGGCGTATACGACAACTGGGTTAAGAAAGAAATACCGACGCACTTACCTGACCGGATTGATACCCGTGTTGTGCGTTGGAACCCGTCGTTCAGCAAGAGTTTCAAAGCCCAACTGACCAAGATCGCTGTGCCAGCGGAGCGCGAGGAAGGCACCCTGAGTGTGCTGGTCATGAACGTCGAGGCGTTAAGCACTGCTAAAGGTGCTGACTCTGCTTTGCGTTTTTTGGAGCTAAATCGGAACAATCTGGTCATTGTAGATGAAAGCACCACCATCAAGACCCATAGTGCTAAAAGGACTAAGAACGCACTCAAACTGGCTCATGCGTCGAAGTATAGGCGCATTCTGACGGGCAGTCCGATTACCAAAGACCCTATGGACCTGTTTGCGCAGTGCGCCTTCCTTAGCCCCCTGGCACTGGGGTTCAAAAGCTATTACAGCTTCCGTTCCCGCTATGCGGTGCTCGTCAAGCAACATAAGCGTGGCGGTGGCCATTTCCCTATGGTGGTGGGCTTTCGTAACCTAGAAGAGCTTGGCAAGAAGCTAGAGCGGTTTTCATCTCGTGTTCTCAAGAAAGATTGTCTTGATCTGCCAGAAAAGATCTATCTACGGCGCGAAGTATCCTTGACGCCAGAGCAAAAGCGTATTTACACGCAAATGAAAGAGATGGCGTTGGCGAAGATACGTGACGGAATTTTGACGACCACCAACAATATTTTGACGCAAATTATGCGGTTACAGCAGATTACCTGTGGCTTTGTGCAACCCGACGAAGGAGCGATCGAGGAAGTTAAAAACAATAGAATGCAGGAACTCTTTGATATTCTTGAAGAAACTAGCGGGAAGGTGATTATCTGGGCTTCGTTTACTTACGATATACACCGCATACATAGAGAACTAAGTATGAAATATGGCAGTCAGTCGGTGGCCATGTATTATGGCGGTACGCCCCAAGATGAGCGTCAAAAAATTGTCGAAGATTTTCAAGATGAAGAGGGGCCGTTGCAATACTTTGTAGGCCAGCCGGCTACAGCAGGGTTTGGTATTACTCTGACCGCTGCGCAAACCGTTGTGTATTACAGTAACACCTACGATCTAGAAAAGCGGGTGCAGTCAGAAGATCGAGCGCATCGCATTGGCCAGAAGTCCTCAGTCACGTATATCGATATTGTCAGCCCAGGGACAGTGGATGAAAAGATCCTTGAGGCGTTGACCAACAAAGATAAGACGGCAAGCAAAGTGCTTGGAGAAGAGTTTAAGACTTGGATTTCTGACCCAAAACTAATTTAAGTTCTTCAACTATTGTAGTTAGGTCTTCTATTGCTGGTTCCAGATCAGATAGGCGCGTCTCTATGTCAGCCAAGCGTTCGATCACCTCGACCGCCTCTTGGCCCTCTACCTCAAACAAAAGTCTAGGCATTGGGAACGAGTGAACCTATGCCTTGCGTTCTGATGATGTCACTGACAAAGTCTTGTGGGTATGCGGCGGCGTAGCGTTGCCTCATTTGCGGATTGGCAGGCGCTTGGGCCACGGGAGGTAACTGTGGGGCCAACTGTTGTGCCCTTTGGATCATAGCTGGCGGTTGAAAACCACCACGCAACAATTGACGACGTTGCGCTGCTTCCTCTCCAGGAGAAGCTTGCCTGATTGGATTGACGAAAAACCCAGAGAAACCTATTTGCGCGCTTTCTATTGCCTCTTGTACGCTGCCCAATTCTTCTTCGTCGATGCCAGCGTCAATCAACAAAGCTCTCATGGTTGCAACAGCTTTTGTCGCTAAAGGTAGATCACTCAGATATTTAAAAATATCAGGTTGTCGTAACGTCAATTGTTTTTGGCGCTCCCTACCCAGATCGATAATTTCTTTCATTAACGCCGGGTCGGTTAGAGTGTCGAGATATATGTCACGGAACATGGCCCGAGGAACCCGGTCCGTTAAATTTCTTAAAGCCTGCGATCCTGCGGCGGCGGCAATAAGGGAGTTGTCTCCTGCTCCTGGTAGAATCTTGCTTAATTTAGTTCCTAAATTTGCACCCAAAATACGTGTAACTAAATCAATAGAAATAGGGTTTTCAGCAAACAAGGTCGTCAAGCCTTCAAGCGCCTCCAAGTTATTGGGGTCAGCGTCTAGCTGTGCAAGAAGATCTTGCGTTCTTACCGCATTGTCTGTGACGGTTTCAAAATTCCGAAAAGCGGCCTCGTCAATAATCCCTTCTTCTTTTAGAATTTGCAGAGGACTTGGAAAATCTCTCTGATCGCGTCTTGCCGCTCCCTCTGCCATGTACTCTAGCTCTTGCGTTTTACCGGGCAAGATTGGGTCATTTAAAAAACTTCTGAACCTAGCGAAAGAAAAAGGGTCATCAGGCCCACCATTGGCAAACGTGTAGGCTTGATTTACAGTGGCATCGTATAAAGCCTTTTTTAAATCTTCCTCGCTATATTTTTTTGCAAGATTTGCTGTCGCATTGTCTAGAGCAGTCCCAGGTCCAGGTAGCCCTTGATCGATGTCCCCGCTTGCCACCGCACGGGCAATTGACCTGAAATCTGAAATCGGATTTGCTGGCCTGGACCCTGGTTGACCTAAAACTTCGCCTACTACACGACCCGGATTGTCTGTGACACCCAGAAATTTAGCTAAAGGTATTTGTTGATGTGACCTGCTTATGAGGGGCGAATCAGGATCACTCAATTGCTTAAACAAAGCCGCACGTTTCTGCACATCCAATAAATCGTTAAGTAATGGGCTTTGCCTTATGGTGGTTCCGGTAGCTGCGTCAAAAATGTCTTCAGGAGGACTTATTTGAGATATAGTGTCTCTCTGAACCGGGTCTGCTAAATACTTGTCTATGGCCGCGTTATTTGGTGTGCCGTCAGCATTTTGAAACCCGCTAAAGATTGCTCGAACGGTTCTCTCTTCTGCACTCCGCAAACCACGGATTGATTGATCTAAATTAACCAAGTCCGTGAACAACTCAAATTCGGCTTGTTGAGCTATAGCTTCATTTCTTACTTGCCCTCTTGCATCCCCAAATCGTGGTCCTTCAAAAAACGTAGAGGGGGCGACATCGGGTTCAACGATTTCTAAATTTTCGTCGATAACTGCATCTGCAAGTCTTGTGGTTGTTGGCAATTGACCGGATTTTATAGAATCCTCTAAAAATTGCACCGCTGTATCTATTTGATTTAAGCGTACATTCGCAACCGCCGGATTCGGATTATTAATAAGGCGTGACAACGAAGTCTCAAAAGGATCAGAAGACCGGATGCCTGTCAAAATGGTGTTAAAAGTGTTGTTGACGGCGTCGGTAAATTGTAATGCATTGTCGAACCGCTGCCGGGTTTCTTTGCCCAACGCAACTGCCGCCGGGGTCGTTTGGTCTTCCGGCAGCAACAAATCTCTAATATCTTGTTGCAAAGCTAATTCAAGCTTTTCTAAATCTTCACTAAGCTTACTGCTGCTCAGACCTCTTTTCTCGTTGCGTAAAGCTTCTAATACTTGTCTTCTAAGATTATATAAATCTCGGCTAACTATTCTTGTTTGTTCTTCTCTTCGTTGTGTCAAACCGCGCCTGGGTTTTGAATCGGATAAAGGCTCTCGCGCTGGCAAACCAGCCAGCATACCCTCTAGTCCCGCTTCCTCGACCGCAGCCTCGGCTTCTGCTCGATCGGCTGGAATTGGAGCCAATAGTTCGTCAGGCTCTTTGTTGAGCTTTTCCAGAATGTCTTCAAAATCGCGCCTTGCAGCATCGATGCTGATTCTATTTTTACCTGAATCAAAACGACCCCCTTGTTGCCCTACACCGCCAGTGTCTTGCAACTCCCTGTACACTTGCAAAAAATTACTTGCTTCCGTTGGCAATTCCATCGGCAGTTGATCATACAAAAATTGCTCTTGCTTACGCGCTGCTTGCGCTGCAGTTGTTAGAGCAGTTTGTAAAGACCGAGTCGTATCAATGAACCCCTCACCAGCCTCAACACCGGAAAGTCTTTGATTTACCGCAGCAGCGTCCTGATATTGCCGCAAAGCGTTGCCAATCACTGCTTCTAAACTAGCGTTGTAATACTGGTCACGCACTTGCGCAAATGCTTGTAACGCAGGCGGTGTATCTAACTCAAGCAATGCCGCCATTATTTTTTCTAACATGCGCATGTTAGATGTGGCATTGTTCTGTATCCTTGCGCCAAATCCTGCTGGATCGTTTTTTGCCGCCGAACTCTGGAGGATGGCAAGCACTGGATTACCGGTTTTTTGTGCTGCCGTAGGATTAGACGGGTCAATGTTATACTGCGCCAACAGCTTATCTAATTCGCTGTTTTCGCCCAGCAACCGCGAAATGTTTTCTAAATCTAGCTGTGCTACCTCCTCATCTGTTTTTGCGAGGGGGCGTAACTCATCGAATATCCTAACTAAATTGTCGGCAAGAGCGGCTTTTCGTGCGTCAGGACTTAACCTATTCCTGATATCCATCAATGTTCGATAGCCAAATTGCGCTGTCTGCAAAACGCTAACTGGATTCACCACAGAGCCAACTAGTTCTGTCGTCAAACGGAGGCCACTAGGGTTGACTGCGGTTGGGTCTAATATTTCTTGGCCAGCGTAGCCAAAACCGGCTCCACTAGCCAGTGCGCCTGTTTCTGTTAGCAAACCTGTCTTAGGATTTCTTCTTGCAAACTCAAACCCGCTTTCTAGAAATTGTCCTGGTTTTTCTGTGACAAAACGTAAAGTAGAACCTAAATACGGAGTTTTCTTTATGTTTTCAAAAAGAAGTCTTTCGGCTCCTCTCGAAATTGCACCCGCAGGGGCCATGTAAGGCGCAGCCAAAAAAGGAGCACCGCCTACAAATTGCCCGCTCATTTCTAAGTTACGACGATTTGGTAAGCTGCGTTGACGACTGCCTAGTAACTCAAAACCTGCGTCGGCAAAAGCACTGCCAAAAAGGCCGGAAAGTACCATTAAATAAGGATTTGAGACACCCAGAGCACCAGCAGTACCCATTGCAGCAAGCCCGGCTCCAGAAGTTGTCGCACCTCTACCTAACGCTCTGGTAAAGGCTTCTTTTTCCGTATCCAAAGCATAGAGGTCGTTAGTCACCGGATCGACAGAGAGTCGAGTAATAATTTCCTCTGGAGTCATATCAGCCAAAAGACGATCGTAAACTTCTTTGCCCGTTGCTTCGTCAAATCCTTGTTGAAGCACGGACATCAATCCAATTTCATTGACGGTATAGTTTTTACTTATGCCCTCTCCAGAAAATAAAGTATAAATGTCAATGGGTCGCGGTTGGCCTAAAACTAATTGATCACCATCATAAAAAGTATTTGGAGGAGCTGCCGCAATCTCATTGCGTAAGGCGTCGGTGCGCTCTCCTAGAGTTAGAGTTGATGAAGGTAATCCACGGACACGTTCGCTCATGGTTCTTGTGTCCCACTGGTTGCATTCAAATCACTTAAAAAATCAGCATCCACATTAATCTGACCTGCTGATAATTCCCCCATTCTGGCATTTGCAACAATCAATGCATTAATTAAACCTGTAAGTTCACTTATAGATTGTTCAAGTTGCGTTTTTGAAGTTTGCAGTTGTCCCGCTTCTCTATTACCTTCGTATTGGCGTTGATTTATGCGTCTCGTTACATTTTCTAGATCTGTAGCCAGTTCCCGGCGTAAATCTTGGTATTCGAATTGTGCGTCACGTGGGTTTTGTTGAAGATCACCTGGGCTGGGAAATCTTTTTTCGAATGCGTCTCGCGCTGTTTTGCTATCTCGGATTCCTGGATCAGACAGTTTTGCTGTAACTAATCGTTCTTGCAAACCCACTAGGAAAGCTCTTGCTGCATCTCTTTCGGCTTGTCCTTGCGTTTCGATACCAAAAACATTTAAAACAGGGTCTACGCCACTGCCGTAAATGAAGCCACCTGGTCCAAATAATGCGTCTACGTTTGATTGTCCCAGGACCGCAGAGGCTTCGTCCTGCACTCTGGCTACATCAAGCACTCCAGCCTCCGGCTCCGGTACAGGTTGCGGTTGTGCATCTCCATCAGTCTGTATTCCTTGCCGCGCCTTAATGGCTTCTGCTAAATAGCCCGGCAGTGGCACCGGCGTGAGTTCTTGTGACATTCTAGCTGGCGAATCGTCAGTTGATTCCGTAAAAGCAGTAGTTTCGCGGTATTGAGTCACAGCGCCAATTAGCATCTCAACCAAAGCGTCTTGCTCTGGCGTAGTCAAACCCGCTCCATACGCTGCTACTAAATCGGGCGTAAGTAACTGACGCGCTCTGGCTTCAGTTAAAGGTTGATTAGCCAGTTGCGCCGCTATTTGCGCTTCAACCCTAGCTAAACCCGCTGCGTCTTGCTCGGATCTGGCCCTCCGGGATAAGGCGTCTTGTGCCAAAAGACCTTTGATCTGGCGATTGATTGCCGCCGGGCCAGCAGCGATTTGGCCGATCTGTTGTACAGCCGGGCCAGCAACATTTGCTACTTTGGCTAGTGTATTTCCGGTCAGCGGGTTACCACTGGCATCTTTATTGGCCAGCAGATTAGCCGCCGCATTTAAAACAGCAGCACCCATATTGAACTGTTGTAAGCCCCGCTCTTGATCGGTCATTCCAAGCAGGCTTTGTAAAAATTGTTCATCTGCCGCAGCGTCAGCAGCACTACCGCCAAGAGCCATCTGCACGGGCGGTGGACCAGCAAGCAATTCTCCCACGCCCATACCCATCGGCGTTGGCATACCCATAGCATCGTCCATCATGACATCGTCGGTCATTTCCTGCATCAGACCGCCTACGCCCTGATCCATTTCCCCTTCTTGGGCCATGACAATACCTGGCTGCGTTAGGGCCAAAACAGAGGTAGGGGTTATCGCCGCATCGTTCTGGCCTACAAACGTGGCCAACTCGTCATATCGAGCCTGTAGCGGCAGCGCATTTCCACGGATCGCGTTTATGAGTTGTTCTGGGTCCTGGGCCGCGTCTATTGCGGCTTCTTGCCCGACCACCAGATCGGCACCCACCTGGGCACCTTGATTGGCTATGTCTTGAATTTGCGGTGGTATATCTTGTTGGGCCATCATAGCCGGTTCAGGGGCCATCATCCCCATCATGTCCACTACCCCGCCGCCGTTAGCTTTATTGATTACGCCACGGCCTATCAGGATATCTTTACGGGTGACTTTGCCGTCGCCGCTAAGATCGGGAAATTTTTTAGGTTGGCCACCTTTGGCCATGAACATAGGTCTGTTTAATGCTGTCATGGCATGATGCTCCCAAGACCTCTCATGGCCGTATTAGCCCCATATATAGCACCGCCCAGACCTAGCAGGGTCTGGAAGGGAGACGCACTGTCACCGCCACCGCCCGTAGTGGTTTGTACAGACTGTTGGGTGCTCGGCACACCTCGGAGTATATCGCCTTGGAAAGCAAGAGCTTCAAAAGGTTGGTTTTGAGCCGCTAGGGTATTGGCTCTTTGCGCATCAAGCTGTGCTTGCTGCAGGCTACGTTGTTGACCGCCAATTTGCTGTGCCAGACCAATGTCTCTACCCAACAGACTTTGTGCTTGTTCTCCCAGGGCCGCTTGCTGCACACCCAGGTTGCCACCGAGTTGTGACAACTGACCGTAGGCTTGGCCTATGGTGCTAAGATCGCTTCCAATACCGCGCATTTGATCGATGTCGCCTTGCGACAGTTGACCAAAATTTATGCCCAGGTTGCCAATGCCTTGAGAGGCAAGCAACCGGCGCTGTTGTGTATCCTCAAAAGCTTTTTGGGCCGCTTGTCTAGCAGAATCAAACCCTGACGCTCTCAGTCCAGAGGCTGCTCTGGCTTGCTCTCGCAATATATTCTTTTCTATTTCGTTTTCTACGATGCCCTGCCGTGCGCCCCCAAAAGCCCCAGCAGTGACCGCCCTTGCATCTGCAGTAATTTGATCGACATCCCCGGCATCTCGGATGTCTTGCATGACTGTTTGAACTACTTGATCTTCATAAGGGTTCATAAATCCAGTGGCCATGCTGGGATCGAAAGTCCCTGCGCTGGCCAACAGCCCTTCACCGGCTGCTGTCTGGTATTGATAAGGGATTTCGCGTAGTTGCTGGGCTAACCGTCCCGCCTCTTGAGCATACTGTTGCCCTTGGCCCAGGGTCGGAGCAGCAGCATCTGCCAGAAAGCTCACGCCGCTGCCGATTGTGTCAGACGCCTGTTGTAAATACGGCACGTAAGAGCCAATCCCTTGCGCAGCCATGCCAGCCGCTTGTTGCTCTAACGGCGAAAAACCAGCTATTTGATACTGAGGCGGTGCAAAGCGTTCGTCGAACATGCGCGAGTCAGTCAACGCTTGCGCTTGCTCTAACAGTCCAAGCTCATAAGCCTCGATTTCTGGAGTGCGGGATGATACCTGATAGATACGTTCTGACATTATGCTGCACTCTCGTAGCGGCGCATCATGTCATACATTTTTCGCATACCTTGTTTGCGACTGCCGTTGCCTGCGCCTCTCACGGCTTGAGCAGTCATTACAAATTCGCCATCAGAAAGCATGGCGGGTATGTCGTCAGATGTTTCTCAGCAAATGCCTGTAGAGGGATTTACTATTGGGTCAGGGGGCCAGACAA
>CAACVD010000674.1_pt1 | contig 16533 bp, 18 predicted proteins | sample 2381771 | NCBI WGS metagenome assembly CAACVD01 (sample SAMEA5211965, study PRJEB30684) | marine metagenome | biome: Marine; feature: Epipelagic; material: Water | collected 2015-10-15 | depth 15 m | reverse complement strand
CACGCCCCATAGCACTTCTTTTAACCACGCACAGCATTTTAGAAAAAAAATTTTGTAGAAAAAAAATTCAGTATGAAAGTAATTTTATAGCGAATAACTTTTATTCTCATTGTTCTTAGCACCTGCATGGTGGAGTATGACTTCTGTGATTGTTGTAGTCCTACCGAACTTGCTTTTGCAGTAATGAAAGCAAAGAAAAAGTCCAAGCCGTTTCACGGTTATAACCCAAATAAGCATCACCGAAAAGGTGGGCTGAACGCTAAGGGTAGGGCGGCGGCCAAGAGGAAAAGCGGCGCAAACTTGAAGCCGCCTGTAACCACCAAACCGTCAAAACTCAAGCCCGGCTCTAAGAAAGCAAAGCGTCGTAAGTCTTTTTGTGCGAGAATGGGTGGTATGAAAGGGCCAACTTCTAAGAAGGGCAAATTGACACCAAAAGGTGCGGCATTGAAAAGGTGGAATTGTTAATGACAGCGTTTAATCAAGCATGGGATATTTTGAAGATGCGTTTTAGAGATTTTCAAGGTAAAGCAAAAGGAATGCAAGATGATATTAAACATAGATATGCAAGAGAAAAAGGCAACCCAAGAATGATGCCATCTCATGAACAAGAGATAGTTAATCAAAGCATAGTAGATAGATTAGTGCATGATAATATGCAAGAAAATATGCAACAAGGTAGAGTAGGCGAGCAAACTACAGATGCATTAGCGAGTAATAAGCCTTTATTCGTACCTAGATTTGATGCTCGTGCAATACACCCTAAATATACAGTAGCAGACCAAAGTAAATTACCTCATTCAATGTCGGATATATACACTAATACTCCACCAATTAATTATTATGACCCGGCAAATTATGCTGAATCTCCTTCGCCAACTCTTACTGAAAAAGATATAGAAATGTTGAGAAGGTTTGACACCAATAAGTTTAATTTGTAGGTTTTAACATGAGTGCATTTAACAAGGCTTGGGCTTTACTTAAAGGTCAATACATGCACCCTAGCGTAATGGGTCATTTTGCTCGTGCTAGAATGGCTTTTGAAGATGCGGATTGGAGAGATTTGCTTACCGGTCAAGCAAAACCCGATGATGACCCTTCAAGATACGGAGTAGGTAAAGAGGGTTTTTATGATGATGATACGATAGACCCTGCACCGTATGACCCTAGAAAGCGAACAGGTCCAACAGCGATGCCAAAAGCAGGAAGCGGGAAAAGAAATTGGAGATATGACGAACTTAGAAGGATTGCAAGAAATACAGGCTTTGGTTCTACTAGAGATAGCCCTTTACACCGACATGAAGAAAAAGTTAGGCCAAAGATTAGAGAGAAGGCATTAAGTTATCCTCAACAAGCGGTTGATGACTTTGTAGCACGATTATACAATCCTCCGACTATTGGACCTTTTTTTAGAAATCCAACTGAAAAAGAATTAAATTCACCTTATAAAGAGTTTGGCCTTAAAGAATTAGAACCCGGCGACAAAGCGAGTATGTCTAATTTAGAACGGTTAGCAAATGCCGGTGATAGATATAGACTTGATGATTTACAAAGTGCAAAGCGACATCCTGTTTCAAATTATACTGATGCTGAAAAAGAAGCATACCTTAGAAACAGAATTGAATACGGTTTGAATGACCCGATAAGAAGAACAGATAATCAATATTATGAACCGGATAAATATGAATATGCACCCGTTAGAGAAAATATGCAAATGATGACTAGAGAGCCTTACGAGGGTGCATCTTACCCCGGTCAGTATAAATATGATAGCCACCCTTATTTAGAACAAACTACATTCAAGCAATCTCAAAATACAAATTTGCTTCCTCTTGACTATGAGAGCCGACAAGTTTAATTTCTAAACTACTTTAGGCTCGGACATGAGTGTGGTTGAATTACTTGGATATTTTTTAGTAGCCGTTTTAGTAGGTTATGTTTGGGCTTGGTATATGATTGTTAATGAAAATACTACAGATTTTAAAGTATTTAATAGCGAAGAAGAAATAGAAGAATTCCATAAGTCTTGCTTCCATGGTATGAGGAAGGGGATTGAATGAAAGTAACCGTCTATGAGGTTGGCCCTCGTGACGGATTGCAAAATTTAAAACAATTTATACCCACTGAAATTAAAATAGGCTTAATTGATGAATTATACAAAGCCGGTTTAACTCACATTGAAGAAACATCATTTGCACATCCAAAATATGTACCACAGATGGCTGATGCTGAAAATGTGTTTAACAAAGGTTCTGTACTTGTAATGAACAAGCGTGGTCTTGATAGGGCGTTAAGTGTAGGTGCTGAAAAAATAAATATTGTATATTCACCATGTGAAGAGTTTAATGTCAAAAATTTTGGTAAAACAAGAAGTGAATTAATTACAATGTACTACACAATGCTTAACGGAATACCAAAAAATAACATAAGAGTCTATATTTCTATGGCGTTTGGGAGTCCGTATACCGGCGTAATATCGCCTAAAATGATGAGTTTATGTATAAAAGATGCAAAATTGTTGGGTGAAACGGTAGTTTTCTCGGATACCGTAGGTGCGGCTACAAAAGAAGAAGTAGCGTTGTGGGCGGATATGGCGAAAGAGAATAATTTGAAAGCCGCTATTCATATTCATCATAATGGAGATGAACAAAAAGCAATTAGAACAGTAAGATATGCTTTATTGGAGGGTATTAGAGAAATAGACTCTAGTATAGGCGGTTTGGGTGGCTGTCCTTTCGTACAGGAGAGTGGTGCTAACTTGTCTACTGAAACATTAGTACGGCATTTGAATATATGGGGCTTTGATTGCGGTATAACTGAAAGAAAATTACAACCGGCGTTAAAAATTGTAAGAGAAATAAAAGAACTTCAAGAATTAATGTTAGTGAAATAGATGTTGATTTCTTGGCTCAACTACTGTTGGGTTTTCTTCTTTATAGTTTTCAGCCATTAATTGTATAGTTCTGTGCATAAAAGGGTCAATATCTTCAATTAATGTACCGTTATTCGTCGGTGTCATTTTATGTGTGCGGTCAAGCATCATTATGTCGTCAATAAATTCTTGTGGTAACTCTTCATTATGGTGAAGTTCTACTGAACCTTTTGTTAATAACTCCCATGCTAAATCCATAGGTTCACTTTTTTGTTTATTTGCACTTTTCTTACCATCTATTTTTTGTCTTTTTGCTACATGTTCTTTAAATTCATTTCCTTTTAGACCATGTGCATTAAGAGTCATAGTGTTATTGTCTCCAAAAATTTCACCCTTAAATGGTTGTCCACCTCTAATAAATGGAGTTTTACGATACATAACAGTTGTAAGTTGAGGTTTATGTGGCATGTTACCATGTGGTTTAACAATAGCAACAATTGAATCACCTTCACTAAGATAGTTAGCCGAACTTAAATTATGTTGTCTTAATACCTCTATAGGGATTCTTTTGGCTTGCACAATATTATCTAATAAATGAGTTCGTATAGCAAACTCTTTGGTAGGAACATCTTTTTTATAATTTCCATCTTTATCTAAATATGGGCTTAATGCAGAATGTATCCTATCTATTACTTCTTGTCTTTGCTTATCATCATCTATTCTATATTCTCCAAACAATCTTAATTTACCATGACCTTTATCACCTTCATAAAAATCATTTTGTAATCTACCTTCAAAACTAGGTTCAGCATTAGGGTCAAATTTAGGTTCGGCTTCGACTTTGGGTTCAATTTTAGGAGGTAGATTTTGAGCCGGAATATCTAAAGGCGACCCATCAGCATTTTTTTCTTCGGTAAAGAAACCACCTTCTCGGTTTCCTCCTAATACATTTGTAAAATTTTGTCTTGAAACTCCCGAATAACCATCTGTTAAATTATTTGGTTGGGGTAAAGGTCTACCACTAGCATCTAAATCATCATACATATTTTGTATATGTTGTTGAACAGAAGGATGGACATATTCTCCCTTTGATACACTTGCACCGGCTTTGGCTTTGTCAGCCATATCTTGTGCCGATGACATTTGTGCTTGATTCTTCTGCTGTTGCATTTCTGCTCTTTTTTGTTGCATCTCCATTCCTGTTTGAGCCATACTTTGAGGCTTAAGTTTTTCTTTTGCCCCTTCTACAGCAACTTGACCTACCTTTTGGCCTAATTTACTAGCCCCTACTTTAGCCGCCCCTCTTGCTATTGCACCACCAACTGCTTTAGCACCGGCTATAGCCAAACCCGCTAAAGGTGCTAAAGGTCCGGCTTTACGCACACCAACAGGTCGGCTCATGAATAGCGTATAAGGCGAGCATTCTAAATGCTATCGCTACCTCGCCCATAATAGGTGCGAGCGTGAGCAAGATATTTGTTAAACAGCAACGCACCTTACAAGACTACGGTATGGGGCGAGTAGACGAATTTCCAACCGTTCCTTATGACCCATCTCAACTTACACCCGGTATTGAAGCAAGTTTGCAAAACCAAAGTGATTCATATAAAACTGCACCTATGGATACAGGTCATATCCCATCTAATATTCGGCCTACTAACTTACAAGAATATATGGATATGCTACATGATGATTATTATACAAATGTAACGGCTTATACTAATCCAAGTGAATTTGAAACAATACAAAGTGACCTTGAAAATACTAGAAATACGGCTATGCGTCAAATTTCTAATCAAGTAGGTGGGTATGGTCCAAATAGAAAATTTGAGTTATTTCCAAAAAAGAAAACACCTCTACCTTTACCAAAAGGATTTAAGGATATGACTAATGTTCTAAAACCTCAACCAATAGTCCATGCTCAAACAAAAACTCTTCCTTTAGATGTAGATGAAGATGGAAAAAATCAATATGTTAAATGGTTAGAAGAACAAAAACGCATAGAAGCACATAACAATGCAATAACAGGTATGTTACCGGGTACTTATGATAATAATTTTGCTAACTTAATGGAATCTTTTAAAGGAAAGCGTAGAGAAAATTTAATGTCATCGAGAAACTTTTTTAACAATTTAGTTAGAAGATATGGCACAGAAGGTGCAACCGAGATATTAAGAAATCACCCTAGTTTAAAAATTAATCGTCAAAGAAGTTTAGCCGAAGTATTACCTGCATATCAAACTGAAAATCCATTTAATCCCGACGGGTCAATAAAACCCGGTGCTGTACCACCAGTTACAGCAGTTAAGCAAATGTCTGCTAGTGACATTGAAAGATTAATGCTTGGTGCAGGGCTTATGCCTATAGGCTCACAAACTGATTCGGATAATCAAGGATATGAAAGAAATATTGTAATTCCATCTATTATGGACCAATTTGCTATAGAATCCAGTACCGAAAGCAAAGAAAAAAGTAAAATGAGAAAACCTATGATTATTGCTGACCGTAATGCATTAGACCGTGGTGGTACACAAGCCGGAAGTTTTGTTTCACCTACAACAATATCGGATATTAGGGCGGCAATTATAGCATCGAAAAGAGAGCCACATAAACAAAGAATGTTAGGTATTAGGGGTTTAAATCCTATTGACGATTTTGTACAACAACGAGCATCCACAGGACAAAGAGAAAAAACAAGTGAAGGATATATACATTCAAGAATAGACCCTAGTAGACTTGTACCAATTGAAATTCCAAAAGGTAGTATACCTGCCACAGTTAGAGGTGATGTGTCAGTTGATATGAGTGACTCAACACCTTCACAAGAACAAAGAGTAGCCGCTATACTTGGTGCTATTAATGAAGGTTTTAAACCCGGCATTACAAGTAATACTTTAACACCTAAAATGGGTAAAAGAGGTCAGCATAAAGATTTAAACTTAGAAACATTATTTAAATTTCATAAAGATGGATTTTATGATACCCGAAATGCAATTAGAGAACACATAGCAAGAAATGAAGATAGAATAAAAAGTTTAGATGAAACACTTGAAAAATATCAAAAAACATTAAAAGACTTGAATGATATGACAAGTGAAATTACTAATGAACATTATTTAGATAGACATAATGATTCAATACAACACGCAGAATTCCGTATTGATGATATAGAAGGACAAAAAGAACAAATTAATACTCAACTGCAACATCTTAATCATAGATTAGATTACCATAATCAAGATTTTCAAGAAGCAGTTAAACAATATGCAGATGCATTAAGAAGTGTAGATACACAATTACCATTTTTTAGTGATATGCCTAAAACGGGTATTAATCTAAACGAAAAACTGCCAAAATTCCAAACATCATTAGATGGTTATGATGGGGGAACTCGATTAGATGATAGAGAAAAATTAAACTTTAATTTAGATAAACACGGTTTTCCGTTAAAAGAAGATGGTATTGCTATGACATTAAACGAAAAAATAAAGTTAGTAACAGACCCTAATTTAGAAAAATTAGCAGAAAATATATTTAAAAATAGAAGAAGAGTTATAGACCAAGTAAGAAGTTTTAATACAAAATTACCATTTGGTGATGATACACCAACTAAAGAGAAAATTAAACATCATGAAATAGAAAATTATCTTGAAAATTTGGATAAAACAAAAAAATACGAAATAGAAGGTAGAGGTAAAACCACAGATGAAGATTTATACCAAAACTACATAGAAAATTTAAGGAGGGAGTATGCTGATGCAAGGAAAGATATTCGTTAAACAAAGTCTAAGTGATGCATATAGGCGATACTTAGAGGATGTAACTATCCCAATGCCTACTTATCTTGATGCACCCGAAGAGTTTGTAACTACTAAACCGTCTATTTATCATTCATTAAGAATGCAACCTGCTACTGATGCAAGAACAGGTCAAGTAAGAAATTCACCCGCAAAAGCAAGAGCATTACCAAGTATAGACAATTTACAATTTCAAAATGATATAAAAAATTTCTCATTACCATTAAGCACTAATCAAGGACTACCGCTATACGGTAGACATGTTTATCCCGGTGAATTATATTCTTTTAATCCTAGTTTTGGTAAGAAAACACATCTTCCCGATTTACCGGTTACTTACAAACGAGCATGGGGTGATGGAACAAAAAACAGACCGCTTAATTTGTATGGTTTTACGGGTAATGCCTCTACTCCACAAAGATTTACTAATAAAACATTACAACCGGAAGGAATAATTTACGGTAATTTAGATGAAAATGATGTAATTCAATTAAACACTAGACCTGCTTCTGCTCAAAGATTTGCTCAAGTGGCAAGAGCATTGTCACCGTTTCATCCGAGTAGAGATATAAAAGATTTAGGTGTACACTCGGAAGATTTAGCAAGAGATATTATGGATGCGGGCATTCCACCAATATTAGCAGAATCTAGTGTAGATACCGAAGGTATAACTCACCATTTACCATTTAGATTAGATGATAAAACAGATGTACAAGAAGCACATGACCCGTTTGCTCAATATGATATGGGTAATTTAAATCGCCCAACCCCGCAAGGTCTTGAACAGTTTACACTTGATTCTATTAGAACAGGTGAGCCAATGGACATCGCTATGCAATTACTAAAGCGTGAATTACATCCCGGTAGAGATATAGAGGGTTATTTAAATGCTGATGGACATTATGCCGGTGAAGAAGAACTTTACAATTTAAATGACCCCGAAGTACAAAATTTTGTAAATAGACTACACTTAGATAAACAACCGCCCAAACATCTTGTTCCCGAAACTTTAGGAATGGATTTAGGATATGTTGAGCCGGAGTTAAGAGTTGAAAATAGAGATACTAAGTTATATCACCCTATGATGATAGATGAACATGAAAACTTAGATAAATTCCCCGATAGAAAAATAGTTGAAAGAGAAGGTGGTACAAAAGAAGAATTAGTGTCTACAAGCGACCCAACAAGTGATATTGTTGGAGTTGGAAGAACAGGTCGTACTCTTGTTTCTCCGAAACCTACATTTCAAGATATTCCATTTAGTGAAGAAACAGGTTTTACCCGTAGCGAACCAATGGAAATTGCTATGCGGTTGTTGAAAGAAGAAATACCATATAGCAGTAGAGATTATCCACCACAAGAAATTTCTATATCTACAGGTAATCCGCTTGTAACACCTAAAATTGCAGGTGAAACACCCGAAGTTTGTAACATGCCGGGATGTGAGTCGGGTCTACCTCCTGTGATGTATAGAAGAATGGCTAATCCAATTAGAAGTATAGATAATCATGAATTTATGTGTGAGCAGTGTGCTTACAAAAACGATATGCAATCATTACTTTATCACAAAATGCTTAAAGGTGAAATAACCCTAGCGGAGATTGCTATGCGTTTGCTTAAGGAAGAACCACTTTATCTTCAAGGGAGTAATACACTTGCTCGTCGTGCAAGTAAAGAATTAGAAACGGATATGACAGGTGAAAATAGTCCGGCTTATCAAGAAATGATGGAACGAATGATGGATATATATGAGCCGCAAGATGAAACCATTTCTCTTGAGGACAACCTTGACCAATATGCTCAAGAAACAGGTAAAAATCCATGGCGGTCACTTCCGGGTCGAGAAATGCCAAACAAACACGGAGGTACTGCTAAGGTACATCTTGCCCCAATTACTCCAATTCATACTCAACCGTTTTACGATTGGCAAGCAAAAAACGCAAGCGAACCAATGGAGATTGCTATGCAATTACTCAAAGAGCGTGTAAGCCCCGAAGCCAAGCGACACAAGTTAGAATATGATAAGAAGTATGAATCTTCACCGGAGAGAGTAAAGTACCGTGAAGAGTTGAACCGTGAGCGTAGGCGTAGACACATTATGGGGCAAGGTGGGCCGGATATGAGCCACACCAAAGACCATACCATTGTACCGGAAAGCCCTCATACTAATCGGGCAAGGCATTTTAAAGACAAAGGAACATTACTATAGTTATCATAGTTATCATTATCTTTATTATAATATATGATAATAATATATAATCATTAAAAATGATATGATAAATGATAATCGTGATAATTCAATAGAAATCTTTATATTGGCTATAAAATTGACCAATGGTGAGCAACATGCAAGGTACAGGACAAGACTCGGATGCAGAAATAAGATTGATGGGGTTAATTTTAGCCCAATCAGCGTTAGTAGGATTAGCAATAGGTGTGTTTGATGCAGACCTATGGTTAGAAAGCGAAACTCCTATGTTAAACGGATTTACATACGCTATGGCCGCTTTCTTTGTACAAGGTATAGCCTATTATTTCTTTAAGATGTTCTTTGAACAAAATATGCAAGAAAGGGTAAGAGCAACCGGAATGCAAAGGTCAAGAGATGCACGATACAAACAAATGCAAAGTAATTTTGATAATAGAAGAGTTGAAATGGAAATGCGTATGCAAGAAGCCCAATTAGAGCGTGAACTTCGGTGGATGGAGGCTAACCCCGGTAAAATGCCTCCAAGTTGGGGTGTACCGGGTGGCTCACAATCTATAGTATCACAATATGATACCGGGCAGTTTAACCCCGGTATACCAAGTCACGAAGTTGAAGTAGACCAACCAATTAACTTAGGTATCAAAGAAGAGGAAGAAAAAAACACTAAAAAGAAGAAATGAGGTGGTTAGTTGGGTCGTATATTCAAAACCCCTACTGATGATTCTACAGAAGCAACACTACGGGCTATGCACACTCAAAATATGTTAGATACATATTATGAAAAAGGTGTTGGGTGGTTAAGAACTTTAATCTTTGTAGTAATTGCTATCATGGCTACAAGTGCTTTTGAATTAAGAAGCGGTGATTCAATATGGGAAAATACTGTTGAATGGTTTTGGAATAAAATAGAAAGTTGGGTAAGTGGTGATTAGATGGTCGAACCTGCCGGTACTGCTCTAGTTGGTGTTGCGGTATGGGGGCAGAATTTATACAATTCTTGGAGACCAAGAAAAGTTGGAATATACGGTGCGGCTATGGTTGGTAAAACTACACTTGACCGTTATATGACTACACCGGGTGAAATGGAAGAAATACCCGATGAAGAAAGAACAAATCACATGAGACTACTTGGAAAATATCTATTACCAAAACCTACTAGAAAGCGTATATCATGGAAAGGGGATAGAAGAGTAGTATTTTCTGCTGATTTAGGTGGACAAGAAAGATTTTGGTCACTGTGGATAGACGATATGGTTGCCCGACAAGTAGAGGCTGTGGTGTACATGTTTGATGAAAGAGCCTTCAAAGGTGGTGATGAAGCATTACAACAAATAGCCGGATTCAAATATTTAGTGGACTGTATAATTAATAGACAGTACAGGTATCGTAATCTCAAAAGTAGGTGGAAAGGTAAAAAATATGTGCCAAAACTTGTAATGTTGGTTGCTAATAAAGCAGATAGGTTTTTTGATGAGTCTGCCGCTATGCTTTGGCAACAAAACAGAATAGGAGAGCATAAGGTGTTTGACCCATTTAGAGATGATTTAGTTAGATTACAAAAAGCCGGAGTGCCTACTAGAAGGTCATTTATGGCTACAAGAATAGGGTGGAATGTAGAAACCACACTAATAGATTTACTTTCTGCGTAGGTGATATGATGAATAAAAGAACAAAGATAATAGCAGTGAATAAAAACACAAAGTGTGTAAGAACAGTTATACCTAATGCGATGGCTGAACTAATTAATGTTAAGGCCGGTGATGAAATCTCATGGGTATTAAAAACCGATAAAAATAAATTTTATCTTGAAGTAACTAAGGTGGAATAAAATGTATAATAGTGGCAATCAACCAAATCTAGGACAAGTAAACCAAGCACAACTCTTGGCACTAAGTCAGCAAGGTAATAACTCATTAACACACAGGGCGTTAATTGAACAAGCAACTGCACAAGCGGCTATGCAAGAAGCATCAAAGAAAACTGATTTACAAGTTCCTAAAGTAAACTTTTATCCAAGTCGTCATCCTAATCCTAACAAAGCAAGAAAGAAAGATATTAAACAGGCATATAAACTTCTTACACCTACTAAAAGAAGTATATTTAATCCGTTTAGGTTATTCTTTGGTAGAAAATACCGTTACAATAAGCAAAGCCATGTATGTGTAGTAGATGGTTGTGATTGTGCTAATTTAATTCAGTATGATAATTTATATGCTAAAATTTGCGATGAAGATACCGGAGATTCTTTGTGGGATTTGTATTGGAAAAATCCCGTAACAGGAGAGCCGGAAGCGTTTGTTGCGCTTGAAAAAGTTACTAGTGGTCGTAAAATGCGTGGTACATATTGCCCCGAACACATGCATTTGTATCATTTACTTGTGAGATGGGAAGCAGAAGAAGATAAAATTAGTGAAGCGAATCCAAGAAGATTAAGAGATAGAGTCAAGAAAGGAGTATCTATTGTTACTGTACCTATTACAGCAATAAAGAAAAACGACCCTACACCGGAAATGCTAAAGAAATATGAGCCATTTTTTGCTGAATTAGAAAAAGATGCAAGAAAAACTAAAGGAATTAACATTCAGTATTATACTAATCCTATGACTAAACAAAACGATATTACAATTGTAAGTTTTGATTTAAGAATATTTCAGCATGAATTGGCTATGTTTAATCAACCTACACCTGCTTTTCAAGCGATGTTAAACCAACAAGTAGAAGAAGTAGTTAATCAAAACACTAATTTGATAGATACCCTTCCGACGGAGTGATAGAGATGTTTGGACTAAGTGGAAATAATCAAAATTCTAATACCTTAAACTTAGGTGTTCCATCTCAACAACCTATGCAAACAGCCAATCCGTGGGCGCAACAGCAACAACAAACTAATCCGTTTATGACAGGTTTATTTGGAGGACAACAACAAGCCAATCAATTTATGCAACAACCAATGCAACCACCGAGTGAAATAGAAATTCAAATGGAGTTATTAAAACAACAAGCAACTATTGAAAGATTTGTCGCAAGTAGTCAAATGGGAGTATTAATTGAAATGATGGGAAGTGTAGTTACTTTAAGTGTTTTAGAAATACTAAGAAATGCTACTTTTACACTTAACGAAGATGATGGCACTTTTCGTTTAGATACCACAACATTACCTGCTAATTTACAGACTATGAGTGCAGAAAATATAGCAAGTCAATTTACTAATTTACAAGCATCGGCACAACAAGTAGTCAATCAAAGTGAAATGACACAACAACAGTTAGCCGCATTAGCACAACAATCTATGATGGGTGGTGCTTTAGCGGCTTTACAAAGTGAAGGAGTTATGGAGAAAGTTGGAGGCGGAGTAGGAAGTTTCGCTCGTTCAATGCTAACAGGAGGAAGATAAAATGATAGATAAAGATTATAATTCGTATATACCGCAATCTTTTGCGGCAACAACATTAGATGTATTAAACCCAAATAGAAGTGTAATAGTAGATATGATAATGGTACAATTATTATCAATGATAGTATGTATGTCTATGATACTAGTTTTCAAAGGCGGCTCTATGCCATCATCTACAATATCATACTTCTTGGTTGGATTGTTTGCTAGTTTCCTTATGCTTAGTGGAGTCTATAGTCGCATCACTAGATGACGGCCATTTTCCTATAGGGCAACTTGAATTAAGTAAACTAATTTTAGTTTTAACAAAACACCCACACATATCACATCTTTTACCACCGAATTGACAAGAGTTGCAGATTTGCTCTCTTAACATTCTTAATTCGGGTGGAGTTTTATTATTGAGTGCTACATCTTTAGCGGCTCTCGTTAGACTTTTGAGAGTCTGCATATTTAGGGGAACACCGGCAACTCTTTTTGCTCTCCACATAGTACTTTCCAAGTTATTTTTCTCCATAAGCATTTTGTAAGGGATATACATAAGCGTGTACATGCAGGAGGCGAATCGCATAGTGAAACGGTCCTGCAAACTTTGTACTAGTGACAGTAGAGATGAGATAGAAGAACAATTACTCAACGGTCATATTAGTCCAAAAGAAGTAGATAAAATGATGAGTTGGCGAGCCAATACTACTGATAGACACTTTCGTAATCACATGGGAGAATATCACATGGCGGCCAATCCATCTTGTCCTATTTGTGCAAGTTCTAAAAGAGCCGAATATGAAAAAGAATATTTTGAAGGAAATGCCGATACTCACGCAATAGCAGAAGAATTAGGGTGTGCTGAAAGAACAGTTTATAATCACATGAAACATCACTTCCAACCTTTAGTGCAGAAAACTGCGGCATACGAAGTAGCATTAGCGGCAGGTCAAGAAATTCAATTACTGCGTTCTAATGCAGAAAAATTAAACAGTAAATTAAGTGAACTATTAGATGAAGGTACAGTTCATGAAGATGGTTTTGTTCGTGATGCTGTTATTCTACACAAAGAAGTAAGAGAAACAGTAAAAGATTTACTTCGCTTCCAAGACCAATGGGGGGCTAAGACAGATAATCAACAAGTCAATCAAACTATCAATGTATTACAGATTGAACTTAGTAAAGAAAGCCCGGAAACTTGGACAAGAATTAGAAAGCAGTTGGCTGAAAACATGGGGGTAGAATAATGGTTATGGGTCGTGGCTCGGACACAAGGATGTACTCGCCAAGAAGCGAGTCATCTCACATGTATGGTTCGGCTAACGAAGATGGCGGTAAATACAGTCCTACATCTCCCGAAGATGCTGATAAGCGTAGGGAAGAAAAACAAAGAAAAGATGAGGAAAGAAAAGCAAGACTCAAAGATATTAAACATATCAAAATAAAACCGTCACAAGGGTTAGGAAGTGGTCCTAAATTACCCACAGAAGAAGGATTAGATGATGGTAACAAGCGTGATGATGAGCGTGAAATATCTCTTCAAGGTGGACCGGCAGGTAGTCGTGGGCATTTACTTGATATGGCTACAGGTGCAAAAACAGGTACAGGTTCAGCGATGGGTACGGGTAATTCAGCCGTAAGAACAGGCGAGCCGATGGATGATGCTTGGAGTGAATTACTAAAGCGTGAAACTCCAAAAGGTATACAGGCTCGCCGTCGCCGTGAAGCAAGACAACAATTTAGACCATCTACAGGACAATTCAAAAAACCACCCGGCGGTCAATCCGGTGGTGCAGGTGCTACCATGCGTAGATTCAAAGCAAGAATGCGTGGTATCAAAGGTGGTAAAAGAACAGGTTTGATGAAACCACATCTATCTGTGGAGATGAGCCACCGTGGTATTGCTACTAAGCAACCTATGAGTAAAGACCCACAAAAGTATCGTCAATATATGGGGCAACAAGAAGCACAAAAAATTCTCGGTGGAGTAAGAAACACATTTTCACCTCACGCTAGACACAGTGCTAGAAGTTTCGTAGCCGGTCCTACCGGTGGTGGTAGACTAACAGGTATGTTACCGGGTCAAGCGGGTCAAATGAGACAACCATCTCTAACTAGATTAGGTAGACCACGCAGACCTCGTATGCCTCGTATGCCTCGTATGCCAAGACCACCAATGCCACCACAAATGCCTATGATGCCACCTGCACCACCTGCACCTATCATGACAAGTGAAGATACTCCTTCGCAAATTATGATGAGTAGTGATAGAACCGAAAGTGATATTCTAAAAGCAAATAGACATGCAAGAAAATTAGAGATGCTAGAATTAATGCGTAGATTAATTGATTTACAAAAGAAAAGAAATAAATTAATGAAATATGTTCAAGGGGGAGGTTCTGCTTTTGAAAACGGTCATGTACCCACTCACCCTGCCGGTGTTCAACAACACGAAGATGAAGATGAGAAAAACGATGGACCGACACAGAATTTAGAAACTAATTCAAGTCGTTTAGGTCTTGACCCTGCGGGGCATCTATCCGGTAAGAGGGGGCATTTCGGTTGATAGGAATAAAACCTTTTTTACTTCAAAAAGCATGGAGTATGATAGGTTATACTCCACAAGGACCGACAATGTTTCGTAACCCACCGGCACAGCATTTCAAGCCACCACAAAATATGGATTTACCTTTGTTTGCTCATGATGGTAGAGGTAAATCTTTGGTAGGTGAATGGACAAATGGAGAGCATGGAGAGCAAATTTACAATACGGAACTTGGTTCTTTTCAACATGGTATAGACGCTTTAGCAAGCCATTTAGGAGATTTTTTACGAAGGCAGGGTATTAACAGAAGTCCGGTAGATGTAATTAATCAAGCAATAAAACAATTCAATGCTACTCATACAGATAAGGCTCATCAATTACCTATGTTTGATAATATGTCTTGGAGAAAACTAAGAGCCGGAATGTTACCACCGGGTGACGGGGATAGAGAATCAGCCACAAGACCGACTAGAACTCATAATAATACCTTAATTACTACTTATACAAATAAAAATTACAAAGATACTCCATTTGGTAGGTTTATGGAATCTTATGCAATACCTTTTCATCAACAACTACAACATGTACTAGAAGATGAACACGGTGTAGAACAAGATGAATGGAAACAGATGCCATTCGTAAAGTATCCATATATGTATGCACATTATACTGTTCCTAATGTAATGGATGAAAACGGAAATGTTCGTGCTTATGTTAGAAGTAATCATAGAGAACATCCCGGCCAAGTAACTTCACAAATGATGGGTGGCGCACCGGCAGATTATTTTGGAGATGTGCAAGATGTACACACATGGGAAACCTTACACCATTTACCCGATGTTTTCTTTTATCCTAAATTAAATCAAGCCGGAAATAAACCCGGTAAAGACCCAACCGGACTGTATCAATCTGCACACTCTATGATAGACCAAATAATGGATAAAGGTATAGAACATATACCGGACATTAACATTACTTACAATCAGTCCGGTAAACTAACTCAACCCGATATGGTTCAAAGACCATTAAGAGAAGTCTTACAAACACCGGATATGCGTGAAGCACTAATCAAAGATTTATCACATGCACCCGCTATGATGTATTTGTTTGGGAGAAGTTTTCAAGGCGATTTCAAAAACTTATACAATCTTATGATGGAAAATTATGGTGCAGGAGAAGATGGATTATCCCATGAGGACCATTTGAGGTATCTTCAACCGGGAGAAAAAGGTGGTAAAGGTATGCACAGTACTGCCGGTAAAATTATGGCTCTTGCTCGTAAATCGGGCGTAGGAAGTAATGAGAGTAGAAGTAAATTTGGCGACCATCAAATTACATCCGAAGAATTAGAAACATTAGGAATTAAACATCACAATGAAACCGCACTAGGTCAAGTAGACAGGTATCGTGGTATTATTGAAGCCTTAGCCGACCACCAAGCAAGTGCTAGAGGTCATAATGTAAAAATGGGAATTGGTGATATACCAACTGAACCAATGAAAAATCTTGATATTTTTGGATACCCCGATGAGGGTGCTACTATGGGTATGGAAGAACACATGTCACCATATTTCCATGATTTAAGTGATTATGCGGCGAGTGAAGGAATGCCTACTCCACCTCAATCCGCACCCCCTGCATCAATAGATGCACCTCCTAGTTCCGCCGGTGACACAGGCATGTCTACCCCGGTTTCTCGACCTCTTCCGGTTTCTCAACCCGGCGGAACACCCC
>CAACVD010000673.1_pt1 | contig 16535 bp, 11 predicted proteins | sample 2381771 | NCBI WGS metagenome assembly CAACVD01 (sample SAMEA5211965, study PRJEB30684) | marine metagenome | biome: Marine; feature: Epipelagic; material: Water | collected 2015-10-15 | depth 15 m | reverse complement strand
AGCACAAAGTCAAGATCCTGCGATGGCACGTAGAATAAGAGTTGATATGGAAAGAGGCCCTGCTGAGGCAGAGGCACAACGAGTTATTCAGGAGCTTACTGATCGTATCAAAGCAGTTGATTTTGAAAAACTCAAAGCATCGACTGAGGCAGCTTTTGGTGCAGAAGAAGTATTAGCTGATCTTCGTAGAAGTTTAGCAGAGACTAAAGAACTAGATAAAGCTAATGAGGCAATATTAGAGGCGCAAAACAAACTTGAAGAGTTGGGTCTTAAAACTGAGATAGAACTTGAAACTGTTAACAACGCTCTACAACAAGCAACAACTGAATATAGTAATTTAGCCACTGTTACAGCTGGTGCTAATGATCGTATGAAGGCAGCACTTAAAGGTTCACAAGAAATTATTGAGGGCGGCATCACTCAAGGATTCATGGACTTCAATCAAGCACTAATAGAGGGTAATTTAACCTTTAAAAGTGTAGGTGATGGATTTAGAGATATGCTTGGAGGAATGTTAAAAGAAATTCAAGCTATGGTATTTCAGAAAACAATCGCAGCTCCCATAGCCTCTGGTATAGCAGGTTTGTTTAGTGCAGCGGCAGGCGGTCCTGTTCATCTTGCAGGTGGAGGCTCTATGAAGCGCGACCGTGTCGCTGCCATGTTAGAGCCTGGTGAGTTTGTAATTCGTAAAGAAGCAGCTAAAAAGCTTGGAATGAGCAAGCTGCAAGAGTTGAACGCAGGCATATCAGATGATCCAATGGCTAAACTTATTGCAATGTTCGGTGGTTCTAAAGTTCAACAAAAACTAACAGGAGGATCTGCTTCTAACAATCCTGCTGATCGGGACCCTGGGTCAGTAGGCGGCGGCGGAGGATTCAGCGGAGGCGAAGGCGGTGGCGGTGGCGGAGCCATGAGTGATTTAAATCCAAGAGATAGATTTAGTGTACAAATGGCGCTCCGTGGAACTCCTGTAGCAACTGAACAAAATACTTTTGATATGGTTGACGAGAGGAAAGGATTTGTAGGCGCTGCCAAGAGTGCTGTTAGTAAACGAGCACGCTCTTTAACCACTCCTAAGGGATTTTTTCAGGCTGCAAGTATTGCCGGGCTTAATTTCTCCTTTCCAATGGGCGCAATTTCAAAAGTTGCTGGCGTTGCATCATTGGCCACTGATATAGCTGATGAAATGGGTATTGAGGTCGGACCAGCTAAAACACCAAATGAAGATAGAGAAGGTAGAGCCACAGGAGGTTCTATCAGACGCATGGCAATGGGAGGCGCTGTTTCTCCACGTGATAGAGTTCCTGCTTTGTTAGAACCTGGAGAGTTTGTAATTCGTCGTCCAGCTGCAAAAGCGATTGGTGGAGCAGCTTTGAACCAAATGAATGCTACAGGTAGGCCACCGCAGATTTCAGTTAATTTAAACAATCAAGGAGCTCCAAAAGATGTTCAGGCTGCACCTCCTAAAATGAATGGTGATAAAATAATTCTTGATATTATCACTCGTGATCTTCGTAATAATGGAGCAATTAAGAAAACACTGAGAAGAGGTAAATAATGGCTACATACCCTGACAATGCAACAGCTCCAATCACAGCGTTTCCAGTAGTTTCTACTATTACATATAATTCAACTGGGGTTACTACAGTTTTTAATTTAAATGGCACCGCTAGTTTCCCTGGTGAGGTTGCTGCGTTTGTTGATGGCATTTTACAATCAACTACTAATTATTCAACATCAAATGGGGGTGCTACTGTCACTTTTGATGAGGCACCTAACGCCTCTAATTTAACTCTGCAAACTGTATCAATACCTTCAAAGCTAAGAGCATCTCGCTCAACTTTCACAGCTCGCGCACAAGAATATTCAAATGCATCAGCAGATGTAGTTGATGGTAATACATATTTAATTAATGCTAACACCGTTTCTTTTGCTATGCCAAGTGGGACAAATGTTGCATCATCTTCTGATTTTCAGGTATTTGTATCTGGTGTTTATCAACAAGATACTGGTTATATATTTCCTTCTTCTGTGTTGGGATCACAAGGAATTGATATAGCTGATAACGCAGCTGTTAAACTGTTACTTAATTTTGCTTCTAATTTAGATGATGAATCTGACTCAAACCATGACATAATTAAAGAAGGCGGAACAGCATCTTTCACAGCTGGAACACTACAGTTTGACGGTGTTGATGACTATCTACACATTCCAGGTCAAGCAAACACTGGAACTACTGATTTTAACACCTCTGAAACTTCTTTTACGCTTGATACTTGGTTTAAACCAGATACAGGTACAACTCTAGCTTCTAATCAAACTCTATTCTCATACTATGAAGATGCTCAAAATTATACAGTGTTAAGGCTTGTAGGATCTAATTCAAATGTAGCGTACTTAGTGAGTCATGAGGGAACTGTAACAGAAATCTATGGAGGAAACTCTAATGGAGGTTCTAATTATCATGTGGCAGTATCTTTTGATCAAAATGACAGTAATTTGAGACTTTATGTAAATAATGTAAAAGTAGCTAATTCGTTTTACCAAGGTTTTTTATCTCCTAACGCAAATGCAAATGTGGGCGCGTTTATCGGTACAAGCGAAATTTACAAAGGCACAATGGAGTTTATCAGACTTTCACACTCAACTCGCTATAGGTCTGAAGGATTGCAACCTATATCAGATCCAACTTCTCTATCTGTCCAAAGCGGCTCTCCTCTAGGATCAGTTGATAAAAATGATACTCTGTCAATTAGAGTCTTTAGTACACCACAAGTTACTAATGATCGTTTTACGTCAATGATTGATCGTAAGCCTGATAATGGTATAGAATCACAGAGGCAGTTTGATGTTACTACTTTTGCCTCTCAAGCTGGATACGAAAAGCGTCGCTTAAAATCCCGCCGTTCTAAGCGTAACTATTCTATAACATATACTGCAATCACTGGAGTTGAAAAAACTGCTATAGAAAATTTCTATAACGCTCGAAGTGGAGATTTTGAATCGTTCACTTTTGACTTGTCTCATATTAATGAAACTGGTACAATTACTACAAGATTTGCAGGTCCCCTTGATGTAAGCCAGACTTATTCTACTGGCACCAGACTTATAGATAATTATTACACAGTGTCTTTTTCACTTCAAGAGGTATTTGATTAATGAGTGCACGCGCATATGATGTAGTCCTTACTGTTGATGATGCATCAGGCTTTCAAACTACTAATTCACTTATCGGTGTTACTACAGAAACTACTGGTGTAATAGCCAATGTTAACACAACTTCAAATCAGCTAAAGGTAAAACTCAACAATCTGAAACAAGAGTTTTCCTCGTCAGAAACAGTTCAGTCTAATACTATCACTACTGCGACTGCTTCTGGAGGAGACGGTCTTTTAACCACAGCTGATACATTTTTAAGTAATGTTTATTCAGGTAATGTAACTACTGCTACTGCCACAGTATCTTCTATCTCTCCTAGTGTTTTTAAAGCTGAAAAAAATGCCTTTGAACAAAATCCAATTGTAAAACTATTTACAATCTATTACCCTGGTGAGTGGTATCCACCAAATGCAGCTGGTAACCCAACAGGTGAGGGAGAAGGTAGAGCTTATCCTAATGATTTTCCTCTTCGGTTTGCAGAGATCGTAGGTGATTTAACTTCAGATATTTTGTATAATGTTTCTTATGGTGGTACAACATACATCCCTTTTCCCATAAATTCCTCTACTATTTCTCAAGGTTCTGAGGGAACGATTGAAGAAATAACAATTGACGTATTTAATGTAGATAACATTATAACCCGAGTTGTTGAAGACCCGTTTTTAGCTGGTAATAATTCTTCTAATTCAGTCCAAGCAACAGTAAATGGGGAGCTAGTTCACGGCATTGACCCCCGTACTGTTCCAGGGACTGTTTCAAATCCTGACGGTCTCAATTTTGATCAATCGATTATTGATTCTGTTTATGGAACATCAAATGCATCTTTTACTAGATCTGAAACTCTTGCAGTTGGAGGCACTTGGGTAGAGCAGAAGTTAGATTCGAGAGATTTACTTGGAGGAGTAGTTGAGATTAAGACCACTTTTGCAAATTTTTTAGATTTTTGGCCTGAGTACTCAACCGTTCAATCTATTAATGCCAATGTAGTGGAGGTATATAATGCTTTACCTTATAGAGTAGGCGATAATGTAAAATCATCTACAGGTGATACAGAAGCTACTATTGAAGCTATTGCAGAAAATACATTTTTATTTTTATCTAATGAATTAAGCTCAAACACTAGTGTTGGTTCTCCTATTTATATTATTAATTCTGATGCTGATTCAGAATCTTATATTGAAGACACATTTAAAATTGACCAATTAGAAAAACTTAATGATTCTTTAGCAACTTTCAACTTAATTTCTTTTTTACAATACTTTAAATTAATTACTCCCAAACGTAAATTTTACAAAAACACCTGTCAATGGACTTACAAAGGAGCTGAGTGTCAATATCCAGGACCTGGTGGAGGCACTATCCCTGGCACCACACTTTCAGCGAATTCTAACCCTATAGCTGCTAATAATGAAATTGCTGCAGATGTGTCGGGTGATGTGTGTGGTAAATCTATTCAAGCTTGTACCCTTCGAAATAACCAAATACATTTTGGAGGTTTTCCTGCAACAGGAAGAACAATCCCACGTGTCTAAAACTTCATGCATACTTCCCTGGATTCATCAATATGGTGATCTGTCTGGTAAATATGGTGTGTGCTGTTTCTCAATCTATCAAGACCAGAAAAATTCTTTCGGTGAAGGTCTATCACCAAAAGAAGCTTTCAATCATCCTTTCATAAAATCTACCAGACTTGCGATGCTTAATGAAGAGCAAGTTTCTGCTTGTAAAATTTGTTACAACTGGGAAAAAAACGGGATTGAAAGTCACCGTCAGAAAATGAATAAAAGATTTTCTGAATATTCTTTTCTGTATAACAAAACTTCAAGTGACGGACATATTAATTCTCCACCTATTTATCTCGATTTTAGGTTTGGAAACCTGTGTAACTTTAAATGTAGAATGTGTGGATCATTTGCATCCTCAGCTTGGTCAAAAGAAGCAAAATTTCATGGTATGATGAAAGAATCTGAACCAAATCATTATGATTATTGGACTTATAATGATGGCTTTTGGAAAGATATTGATCAGATTAAAAAATATATCAGAGTAATATATTTTGCTGGAGGCGAACCTTTCGTTCAAGAAGGTCATTATAAAATGTTACAGTTTTTAATAGACAATAATTGCAGCAAGAATATAGAACTAACCTATAATACAAATTTATCTTATAACGGAAATTTTAAAGGTTATGATATAGAAAAGCTATGGAAAAATTTTAAAAGAGTGGATTTGTGGCCAAGTATTGAAGGCTATAAGCATAAGGCAGAATATGGTAGAAAAGGATTAGAGTGGTCTTTATTTGAAGCTAATGTTTATAAGTTTTTACCATATATTTCTACATTCTCTGTTGTAGGTAATATTTATTCTATATCTTCAAACTGTGAACTTGTAAAGTGGATTAAAAGTTTAAACAAAGATTTTAATATAACAAACTTAGTTCATCCATCTTATTTATCTACAAGTATTTTAGATGACCGAACAAAAAAATTAATCATCGCATCTTACAATGAGTTTTTAAAATCTAATTTAAAAATATTTAATAAAAACGAAATAAATAGTATTTTTGATTCTCTAAAACACATGAGATATAACGACGATTCTCACTTATCTCAAAAATTTAAGCAATATAACGTAAAACTAGATTTATTTAGAAATGAATCTTTTGAAAACACTTATCCAGAATTAGCAGAATGGTACAAAAATATTTAGGATTCACCCATTCATATGGGGAAATGGATTGTATTGAACTAATTCGTCAATTTTATAAACAAGAACTAAATATAAATTTTCCTTTACCAACCTACCCAAAATCTAACGAGTGGATGAAGCATTTTTCTGCTGAAAGTGTAGATCAATGGGCATCAACATGCTTTGTAAAAGTTAAATTGACAGATGCACAAAACTATGATGTAATGGCATTTAAATCAGAAAAATCAAATTTAATTATTCATTTTGGTTTATTTTTAAAACCTACAAAAATGCTTCACATTGAGGAGGGGGGAGTCTCACATGTTGAAACTTTATCAGACTATTGGGTAAAGCGGATACATTCCTTTTATAGACATGTTAACATGGGCTGAAAAATATACTAACATTCCTTATAAACTATTTGGTAACAGTCCTCAACAAGGTATGGATTGTTTTAATCTTGTTGTCTATATTTTTCAAGACAAACTTAAGATAGACATACCCTACAAAAGCAGTGATTTTCTTAAAATTGTTGACGAGGCTTGGTTCGAAAAAACTCATGAAGAGCATTTTTTAAATGGTTCTCAAAATGGTGACTGGATAGAGGTAAACGAGCTACAACCTTTTGATTTAATAGTTATGTGTCTTGGAAGCACTAATGTTTGTAATCATGTTGCGATGTATATTGGAGACAATAAAATTATTCAGATGATGCAAAATCGACCCAGCGGAATTTATAAGTATCATAGATATTATCAACAATACACAGTAAAGAAAGTAAGATGGAAAAATTTAAAAAATTACTAGAAGATATGAATAATCATGCAATAAGAGATTATCCTCATGAGGCAGTTGGTATCATTACTAAAGACTTTACTTATGTTCCTTGTAAAAATATTAGTGAACACCCTAAAAACACCTTTATCTTAGATCCTGCAGCACTTGTAAAATATGATGGTAATATTTGGGGAGTATTTCACTCTCACCCAGGTGATGATAATCCCATACCTAGTAGTGAAGATAAAGAAAGTGCTTCATTTGAACAGTACAAATTTTTAGTTGGTTTTAATAACAAATTTAATATATATTGGTATGATAAAAATATTGACGCTTTGATTTTTGATAAGTTTGAGGAGCAACATCTTGTTGACTAAAATTCACATTCATTCAGCTTTTTCACAGTTGTTTCAAACCACATCATTACGTGCAGATTTAAATCGATACGATGACTTACCGAGATATTTAGGCTCTGTACATCCTAAATTTAAAGACTATGTTAATAAAATTTATTTAGGTGAAGTTGATGAAGGTTATGTGCTTTTAGATAAAAATTTGATGTTAATAACTCCTAATGATTTGCTGATGAAGGTAGTTAAGTCAGATGATGAGTTTTATGTGGTTCCTGCAATTATAGGTGGAGGTGGCGGTAAAGGGTTGAAAAAAATGTTAACTTTTGCAGCGGTTGCAACAGCAGCCTATTTTGCAGCGCCCTACGTAGTAGCAGGAGCAAAATCACTTTTTGCAACAGCTCCAGTTGGAGCTGATCCTTATGCCATTGCTGGAAAAGTTGGTCAATCTGTAGCTGGAACAACTGGTGCAGCTACAGCTTCTTCATTAAGTATTAGCGCTTCAACTCTTGCTGTTAACGCTGGTCTAGCTCTTGTAACCTCTCTTTTTACACAACGACCTGAAGCACTAAACTCTCGTGATCAATCGGTACGTGAAAATAACATGTTTGGTTCTTTACAAAATACAATAGATTCAGGAACTCCTGTCCCCCTAATTTATGGAGCACACAGAGTTGCAGGTCAATTTATTAGTGGGTATGTAGATTCAATTGATCACGGTGAGAATGATGATATCACAGTCTTGGAGCAGTTTGAAGATGACTAAAGATAATTATTTAGTGCATAATAATAAAAAAGTTCCCTTAATTAAAGGCTCTTTTGGTGGGGGAGGCGGCAGTAGCGGAGGCAGTTACCAAGAGGCTCCAAACGATCTTTTTTCTACTGATATTATGTATATTTTAACAGCGATAGGTGAAGGACCTATTTACAGAATTAATCCTAATGGGCCACAAGATATTGAAATCACTGATAGTTCTATTGATGACTTAATTAAGATAGAAGGCGATGGGACTGAAAATACGGACGTTTTTAAAACTCTTTCAACAACAGGAACTATAACTCAATCTGCATTAACTAAGTTTGGAGAACAGACGGTTACTCCCCAACAGTTTGCTTCTCCTGTTAGCTTAAAAAAAGGAAATATTGATGGAGTTCCAAAAGTTGAAGTATCTTTCCAAAATACTAGTGCTAATGATTGGGATGAGATAAAATTTAATTTTGTTGTTAATGTTTTGCAAAAACAAGATAACAATGGAAGTATATCAAAACACTCGTTAACAATTAGAGTTCGTGTATTTGATAGAACAGGTGCGACTCTTATTAAATCTAAATCAAAAACCATTGAAGGTAAGACAACTGTTCCTTATAAATTTTCTATGGTAATTCAGATTCCAGAGGCAAGTCGCACACTATCTGGTTATAAATTTTCAATAGACAAAACCTCAGACGAGTCTGAAGACTCAAGAATTGTATCTAATGTTCAGGCAATTGGTTGGAATGAAATTAAAAATGATCCTCAAGCATATCCAAGAAGTGCTTTAATTGGTTACGCATTAAAATCTTTTAACGAATATCAAGGAGGAGTGCCGCGTTTTACTTCTCTTGTAAAAGGACTATTAGTAAAAGTTCCAGCAAATTACAACCAACCTATTTTAGCTGATGGTCAAATTGATTGGAGACAGCTAGAATTACCTGAAAATGGTGGTGATTCCTACCCATCAAACGGATACTCTCTTCAAAAATCAGGCACAGGCACGATTCTAACTCATGCAAATCCACAAATATATGTAGGCACTTGGGATGGAACTTTTGTTTATTCATGGACTCAAAACCCTGTCTGGATACTTTACGACATACTAACGAATACTACCTATGGTTTAGGTATTCCTGAGGAAAACATTGATAAGTATAAGTTTTTTCAAGTAGCTCAGTATTGTGATGCGGTTGATGAAATTACAGGAAACTTTATTGGAGTGGATGGTCAAGCTGATGGTTCTTTCAGACATAAACCAAGAGGCAAGTTTACATCAGTTCGTGAAACTCTTTTGGGCATTCCTAGAGGAACACAGATTAAAGAAAGAAGATTCATCACTGATATTCTAATATCTGATCAAGCTCAAAGTTTAGAGGTACTTCAAAGTATTTGCGCATCTTTCAGAGCTACACTTGTGCAGTCTTTTGGTAAAATATCTATTGCCGTTGATAGACCTGAGCAGTTTCCTTCAATGGTTTTCAATGAAACAAATATAAAATCAGGATCATTTCAGATTAGTGGGGGTAGAGAGAGTGATCTTATTACTGGTGTAGATGTAAGCTATGTTGAGCCTACTAATCATTTTAAAAGAGAGGTTGTAAGAATTGACTCTGTTGACGCAAATGATGGCTCATTAAGGGCTACCATTGAAAACATTCAATCTCTAGACTTACCAGGAGTTACACGCAGAAGTCAGGCCTTACGGTTTGCACAATACCAAATAGCAGCTTCTAGATATTTAAGAAGAACAGTTGGATTTACAACTTCTACCGACGCTCTCAATTTAGCTCCAGGAGATCTAATCTCTGTATCTCAAAACATGACTGGTATAAATTTTGGTTTTGGAGGTAAAGTTTCTGCAAATTCCTCAACTAGTGCTTCAGACGCTAATGTTATATTAGAGCATTTTACTTCACCTACTATACAGTCAACCACCTTTACCTCAAATACCTTTCCTCTATCACTAAGAATAATTAGTTTAGATGATGAACGCTTAGACTTGTATATTGTTAGTAATTCATCATTCACTTTAGATAGCACTGACAACGTTAGTACAGGTTCAGATTTAGTTGAAATGAAAATTACTGGTAGATTTAACCCAATAACTAAAACAATAGATTCTGTTTCCTCATGGGATGCTAATAATGTTCCTGTTGCTGGCGATCTTTGGAGCTTTGGTGAGTGGGAGGATGTTGGCGATTACTACACTAATAAAGCAGGCAAGTTATTTACAGTTTCTGAGTTAGAGAGAGATAGTGAAGGTGAGGTTAACATTATTGCTAAAGAGTATATTTCAAATGTTTATGTTGATTCTGATACATTTATTGATTATACTCCAACAGCATATATTGATATTGAAAGCCCCTTTATTGCACCTCCGCCTCCTGTATTCTCTTTTAATAAACAAATTAGAAGATTACCAGACGGTAGTGTATCTTTTGACGGGTTTATCGACAATAAAACGGATAGACTAGGCTATGTCCAAGATTACAGAACTGAATATTTTTTATCAACTCCAGCAGGTTCAACTCTAATCAATAATTCTTTTGTAAGTCCTCTAACACTAACTGTTGATAACAGTTCCGCACTCTCAAACGGGGCAATTCAATCAACTATAACTGGAAAGGCTGGTTTTTCAAGTTTTGTTGGTGAGATTAGACTTCTTTGTAATAATTTTGTTAGTGTTGACAACGGAGATGGAAGTTCAAATGTTAGATTAACTGTCGAGGGTTTGAATGTGTGCTTTGATGAAAATATATTTAAACACGTGCTTGAAGTAAATGATGATGCAGTCTTTTTAGGTCTTAAGGGTGATGATTTTGTTTCTATTCCTTTAAAAGAAAAAACATCAAAAAACAGCTTAAGAAATTTCATAGCATTTGCAGATGATACAGTCGAAGTTTCAGCTAATATTGTGACTTTTGATAAATCTTCTGACACGATAGATATAAAAAATGTTTTAACAGGTTCTACTAACTTAATTAATCTTTTACCAGACTTACCTTTTTTTATAAAAATTAACCAAGTTTTAGACTCTCGCTTTTTCGATAATTCTTCTTTCTACGTATCTGGGACTGAAAAATCAATTCAATTTTCTAATACATTTGGAGAATCATACAACGGTTCTATTGAATTTCCTATTAGACCCCGTGAAAAAAAGTTTGTTAGATTTTTTGTTGATGGGATTGAAAAATCAACAGGTCAGTTTAGTTTTAATAAAAATGAAAATGTAGGATTAAAGTCTAATATTGAATATACGACCTCTTCAGATGACTCAGAGTTTAGAGTTGAGATTGACCACTATACAGTTCCCACTATTGAGATTGGTGATAATGTACAAACATTTGCTGGAAATATTTTTTCAGTAGTTAATACAAGCTATGATCCTGATAGTGCAACTTTTAACGCTCAATTAACAGCTAATTCAATATTTAGAATTGGACTCGGTGAAAGACCTACTGCTAACTTATTTGGAAGTTCTTTTGTGAATATTGCACAAAACCCTGTCGGAACTATTAACAACGTATCGTCAAATACTTGCACCTTTGATTTTGATACAACAACTTACCCAGGTAACTTTAGGTTAGCAAATTCTGGTGTTTATGACCTTCAGGTCTCCAGTGAGTATGAAAGACTCTTTTTAGATCAAGACCAGTTGATTAGAAATTTATCTTTTGGGGTAACTTCTGTGAAGGCAAGAAATACAAATAGGTTTAGAAGGGCCAGTCCATTTGTTGAGAAGTCATTGAGTGTCTCACCTATTCCGATTAAAAAAGTAGAAAATGTTATCATTACAGAGTCTCTTTATAGAGAACAGACTGGTGGTGTTGCTGTTCGTGTTACATGCTCTTTTGATCACATTTTAGGACAAGAAGTTACTGATTATGAGATATCTTATAGAATTGCCCAAGTAGATGCAATCGGTGAAAATGATGGCGGTACAGAATTAACTTCATTTAATACTGTAAAACTACCTGCAAATGGAGTTGATGCTGATGGTAAAATAAGATTTACCGTGTATGGTATAAACCGTGGACAAACTGCCTCGACTAATTCAGCTACTTTTCGTATAACACCTTTGAATAAAAATTTAAAAGGAGTTACATCCACAACTGAAAAAAGTATTTTAGGAAAAACTGCTAAACCACAAAATGTATTTAATTTTACAGGCGGTCAGCAAACAGATCAGATTACTTTTTTCTGGAGCTATGTGAGAGAAAATGAAGAGCTTGTTGATTTAGATTTAAAAGAGGTAGTTATAGTAAGAGCACCAGGAACACTAGATCCCTCCCTAGAAAACTTTATTGCTGGTGTCCCTTTTGTCACTGTTGCGTCTGGAGTTAACAGAAAATCTGTTCCGATTGACCAGTTTGGTACATTTACATACTTAGCTAGAACAAGAGATACAAGCGGTAATTTGAGTGAAGGTGTTGTCGGTGTTACTATCACAACCTCAAGACCTCAAAGAACAACTGTTGTTGCAGCTTTTAATGAAGATTCTCCTACAACTACTTTCACCGGTATTGAAAATCAAAATTTAGGTGAAACAAACTTTCCTTCGTTTGCAAATTCAAATACTGGTGGTTTAGCGTTTTCAACTACTGACTCATCGTTTAATTCTTCTCTAGTTGATAATGCTAATGGCACTTCAACTGGTTTTTCAGCGATTGGAGGGTCTCCGACTGATTTATTAGCTGATGGATCTGCTACTTATATCACCCAAATTAGAGACTTCGGATCTGTCATTACAGGCCAGGTTCAGCTTGATATTCAAGGTACTCAAGCTATTCAAACAACTTGGAATGATCAGCATGATCACATCATTGAAAGTGTAACCGAAGCAGGAGAAGCTACTAATAATGTTTTAGTAGACTCCTCTTTTGGAGGTATTGGGCACATCATAGGATTTGCAAATTCTGAACCTCTTAACTTTAGATTTGATTCTAATAATGAGACTCGTATGAGCGGTAGCAGTGCAGGTAATGTATATGCTGTTCATTTACATGGAAACTTTACAAATGATACATCAAACGCAAATGTATTTGCTCTTATATCGGGACCAATCAACTCAAATGCTATTGCATTAGGTGAAACTTTCTTTGCTAACGGTGAATCAACAGGTGGCAATACCTATGCTAATCTTACAGTTGCGGGTACGTCTTACTTTTTAGTTGATTTAAAACAATATTCTGATCTTGGAGTAGTTGAGACTTTTGCTGGTGATATAGGAGCTTTAACCACTCAAACATTTATCAGAACAACTACTCAAGACAACACAACTGTATATCATGCTAACGGTAATGTTAATGTAGCTGCTTTTGGATCTTCTGGTGTAAATGAGGAATTTATTCCTTATGAAGCTGGTACTAAAATCTTTAGACAGTTCCAAATAAAATTTGTTGTAAACAATACTGAGGAGGATCAGTTTGACTTTACAATAGATAAGTTTCGTTATACAGTAGAAAAAGAACAAACTATTTTTTCAAATACAGTTAATTATAACAATACTACAGTAACTGCAGATTATACGGATTCTAACTTTATAACAAGACCTACTATATCAATTCAAGCAATTGATACTGCAACTGCACAAACAGCTGTTGTTACAACAGGTACTAATACGTTTGTTAACTTTAAACTGTTTGATGTTGAGAACAATGCTATCGTTCCAACTGATCAAGGAGTTAAAGTTCAAATTACGGCTACAGGGGTGTAAATGGCATTACAAGACTCAAATACATATATCGAGGTAACTGCAGGTACTTCTCTTAATATTTCGAGAAGTCAGTTTAATAATTCTTTTCGTTCCTTACTTACTAACTTTAAATCTCCCGCAGTTCCAGTCGGCCTAAACATTAGCGCATCTGGAGTTGGTATCGGAGAGCAGGATGGTATGTTATATAGGAGTGCTACAACTAATGCACTTTATATTTCAGATTCTGTGCATGCAAAGTCATCACCTGTTGGTGGTAATTTTACTCGTGTTGGTATAGGTAATCGTGTTGAAAACGGTATTACAGCTCTTACCGCTAATATTGCGTCTTATGAAATTGGTGAACTTGTAGCTACACCGTCTGCTTCAGGATCTCTTTCTGCAAACGCTCGACTTTATTTGATATCGGCTAATAATGGTACTATGGCAGATGTAGTAGATGTTGGTATACCCCCTACTAATGGTTCAATTCAGAATACCATGCTTGGAGTTGGATCAGTTGATCTAGGTCGTGTAAATTTTGCAAAAGTTGGATTTAGTTTAGACTCTTTTGACGGTGTTAGTGATTATGAATCTAATACAACTTTGAAAGTTTCTGGTTTAGCGGGTGTTAATACATCAATAGGGTTAGGCACATTAAATAACGGTAACGTTGCAGTAGTTCATAGAACTGATGCAGCTGCCACTTCATCACTCAATGGTTTGCATGTGATGAAAACGCCTGGTAATTATGCCAATTTAGCTGCTGCTACGTTGAGCCAAAATTCCATTGAGAATGATTCCGACTCTACACCAGCCCCGCTTTTACCAGCTGGCTCAATTATTATGTGGACTGGATCTTCTGCCCCAAGTGGGTGGTTGTTATGTGATGGTTCCAATGTAAGTAGAACTACTTATGCCTCTTTGTTTGCGGTATCAGGCACCGCTTACGGTACAGGCGATGGTTCTAGTACTTTTGGTCTTCCAGATTTAAGAGATAGATTTCCACTAGGCAAAGGTACAAACAATTCAACTCTTGGGACAGAAACTGGTTCTACAAGTGCGAGCTCTGTTCTAACCACTAATGCGGATGGTGATGGTGATTTAACTGTAGGTACAACTTCCGTTGCCGCAACAGCAAAAGACTCTACATCTACAACTGTTGTAAACTCTGTATCACAAGCTTCTCATACACATACTTTAACTGTTCCATCCTCGGTCGTTAACTATATCATTAAAACTTAATAGGAGAAAAAATGAATTATTACTTTAAAATTGACATTACAGAACACGATGATAATCCTTTTGCATATTTTGCATTAAAGGACTATGACAAAGGAAAACGTGCACCTCTTGTAAATAGGCACTTTCCACTTGATTTAATTTCAGAGCAGGAGCCAAAACTCTTAGAACTAGTAAAAGATGAAATCGATCATGCATACTATGAAGAAAAAAAATCTTCAATTGTTAATATGATATCAGAAGAAGGGGTTGTTTTAGGAGAAATGTCAAAGGATGATGTTGAATACCTAAAAAATCTTGCAATTGATATTTGTATAAATGAAAAATATGATGAACTTTTAGCTCCTCCTTCAGTTGATCAACAAGTTGAAGATTTTATTAAAGAGTTTTTTGAACCAGAATCAGATGTTAAAGATATTGAGGACATTGATGGGGACACACCTTTGGATCAAAAAGATTTCTTAGCAGAGTTTTTTGCTGAACTTGAGGAAGAAAACGAAAAAGAGAATTAGGAGTACTAATGGCATTAACCCGAGTTACATCATCAGTAATAAGTTCGAATGTAATTACTTCAGAGTTATTACAAAACAATATTATTCAAGAACGTCATATTCAGCCTGGAGCTATTACCGCAGGGGCGCTTGACTCAAGTGCAAATGCTATTGCTGTTGAAATTCGTGCTAATGCTAATTTAGATATCGTACAAGACAATGTTGTAGCAGCTGAGGCCAATATAGTCCTCAACACTTCTAATATTGATTCTTTTGCAAGTTTCGCAAATACTAATCTTGATACAAAAGCTAACGTATCCGTTACTTTCCTCTCGTTATCATCAAACGATTTTGTAACATTTACTAGACTCAATTCTAACATTGACGTTGTTCAAAACAATGTTGCTGCTATAATTAATGGAACAACAGCCTTCACTGGTCAAGTGACAATGAATGATGACTTGGTAGTAACCGGAAACTTGGTTATAAGCGGAGATACAACTACAGCAAACTCTGTTAATATGATCGTTCAAGACAGAATCATCATGTTAGCAAACTCTGCTACAGGAACACCTGCTGATGACATAGGTTTCTTGTTTAATCGGGGAAATCAAGGTAATGCAGCAATATTTTATGATGAGTCTGCCAAAACATTTAAAATTTCTGACACAAAAGATCCATCTTCAAATACGACTTTATCTCCAGTTACCGCTGGAAATCTTGATGTAGGCATACTAACAGCTACTACTATTAAGTATAATGGTGCTGATTTAAACACCTCTATTAGTGATAATGTTGCAGCTTTAACAACTAATATTAATACTCTTGATGCAAATGCAGATGCAATAGAGTCAAGAAGAGTTACAAACGTAGGTGTAATGGATTCAAACGATTTTGTTACTTTTACCCGACTTAACGCTAATTTAAATTCAACTACAGACAATATTAACACAGTTTCAGATAATGTAGCTGCTATTACTGGAGGAGCAACACTTCTTACTCCCTTTACGAATGTAAATACAGCACTTGGCACATCAAATGTGTTTTTTATTGGTCAGGACTGCGCAAACGATTCAAATGTTCTTGTTGTTACTCTCGATGGAGTTAGACAGCACCCAACCGCAGACTGGATAGGAAACTACTCTAACGACACAGTTCAATTTGTTGATGCTACTATCCCCTCTGGCACAATTGTTTCAATTACTTCATTAGGTTAATAATGAGACAAATTAGACAACTTACTACAGAGTTAACGTTTAGGTGTAACGCTAAATGCCCGGCATGTCATCGTTGGAAGCCTCTTCGTATTAATCTAAATGACGCAAAATATACAATCACCTTAGAACGCTTTACTCAACTTTTCAATCCAGAGTTACTTCAAA
>CAACVD010000672.1_pt1 | contig 16559 bp, 16 predicted proteins | sample 2381771 | NCBI WGS metagenome assembly CAACVD01 (sample SAMEA5211965, study PRJEB30684) | marine metagenome | biome: Marine; feature: Epipelagic; material: Water | collected 2015-10-15 | depth 15 m | reverse complement strand
GAGCCGTGGCTACTTCTATGTTTGCAAGACATTTCATACTTTTACAAATCTTGACCCTCTGTTCAGGGGTAACCTCCCATGGTTTATTTTTTGTTTTACTCATTATCGTCCTCCTCTAAAACATATAAATTATCTTTACGTTTTACATCAGACAACGCTTGTAAATGAACATCATCATATCCCTGAGCAATCCATTCGTCATAATGCTCTTTTGCTCTTTCGTAGCTGGTGTAATAATCATCACAGGCACCTACCCAAACTACATACTTCCATTTACTCATTATCGTTCTCCTCCATACTTATATGTCTATCTATTTCGTCAATCGCGCCTTTTAGTTCTTTTACTGTGGCGTGTATGTTTGACGGATCTTGTCGAGCTTCGGGACAATTACGGAGCGTGTCGTAAGAATCATCTATCAAGCTCAGTAGAACTTTCTTAGCTATCCTGAGTTCGCTTGGCGGTTCTTCCAAACTCTCTGTAATTATATTGTTCTTCTTCTTGGCCCATGTTTCGAGAGCTGGTATGCAGACCTCGTAATACTCCTCGCACGTAAATGTTCCGATTTCCTCGCTCCAAGAGCCCGTTTCACTTTGTAGATGTACCCGTACTGTCATTTATCTCTCCATAGTTGTTGTGTTTATCCCATACAATCACAGATAAAAGGTCCTGTCAACACGAAAAAAGCCCCCCAGAAAACTGAGGGGCTTCCAACATAACTACGGGAGAGGGCCTATGACTTCCCTCAGTATCCAGTTATACGCGAGTATATAAGACTTTACAAGCTTTTTTTTGATTTTTTATTATTAAAGCCGTCAGGCGTGATAAAACTTTTTTTCATATCGGTTCGAATACGTTTGATAGTTTCTTCATCGTCAAAAATTTTAGAGTAGTCTACCTCTTTTTTCTTTTTTCGGCGTGTCATATGTTTAATTGTTTCTAAAACTTCCTTACTGAAGTGGCGTATTTGGTGGTCAGTGTTTGTTTTTTTGAGAAAATTATTAATGTTTGCTAAATATTCTAATTTCATTTCATAAACTCGGGTTTGCGTAAAGGTATACGTATCTCGGGGAGATAGGTATCTACTTTAACACAATTTTTTTGGCCGACAATAGGATCGTTTTGCTGGCCTAACATTTCTGCGTAGTGTTCGCATTGATCAAAATTTTCAAAGTAAATACGGTGGATAGCACGCTGGTCACTCTCGATATCGGGCACGGTTATCAGGTACAATATAAAGTAAACAATATCAGGCGTCATAGTCTAATCCTCTGTAGTCCACAGTATAACTATTTTCAACCGCTTCACCCTCATGCGGTATACGAAACCGTATATTAACTTGTGTATGATCCCGATACTCTGTTTCGCGTAGCGACCACTTCGATACGGGGCACTTTTCTAGCCACAAATCAAACTCTGTACGAGCGGTATATTCTTTCTTCGTCATATCTTTCTCCTATAGTAATATATATAACTTATCCCATATTATAGCCAAATTTTTTTACGTCAAGGCTTAGGGTCAAGCTTTTCTTTTAATTTATTATAAATTTGCCAGATAATTTTTAGCTGGCCGCTGATTGTTCGTCCGCGATCCGAGCTCGTCCGCTTAATTTCCTCGTAAACTTCTTTGGGAACGAGAACCGATTTCCATTTTTCTGTGTCCATAAGGGGTCCTTATATAGTATCTTACAGGACTATATAAGATAATATGTAAAGATGCAAGAAAAAAAGCCCCGCCAAGCGGGGCTAGGGTGGGAGGAAAGAACCGAAAAAGTGTTAGCAGTATATCATTTGGCTGTTCCCCAGTCGGGGCCAACCTCAATGTCACACTTGCTCGGTATTTCTAATTCTACCGCAGTTTCCATAATCTGCGAAACAGTTTCTGCTTCTTTCCTATCTTTGACCGACATAGCTATTTCATCATGGATCTGTATGAGCGGTATACGGCCTGTATTGTAGATATTAACCATGGCTTGTTTGGTCATATCGGCGGCTGACGCCTGAATTAATCTATTCAGGGCCTTGTAGGTGTACGCACGCTTCAGGCGTGTGGTATCGCCATGCTCTTGCACCGCTTCGCGGTACGGGAGGGCTTTGTTCATCTCGAATGTATCGGGCTCCCACAGATCAAAACGACACTTACGGCCCAGCAACGAGCGTATCGAGCCGCTGCTGCTCTTGTCGTTGAGTCTATTTTGCACGCCAGTCATTAGCATCTTAACAAAGGGCACCCGTGTATGATACTGACGCACCAGCTCTCGGGCTTCGTCAAGCGTGATATCCAGCTGGTCAGACATTTTGCCCACTCCCATACCGTACATCAGGCCCAAGTTTATTGTCTTTGCTTGCTTTCGTGGTATTTGTGCCATTTCGGCAACCATTGTATGAAAGTCCATATCGGGATTGTTCCGATAGCCGTGGACAAACTCCTCTACACCGTCCAGCGTGAGCCCTTTGCTTTTACCATACACATACGCATAGTGAACCAATATGCGTGGTTCCTGTTGCGAGAAGTCAATCGCGGCCCATTTTTCGCCCTCTTCGGGGAGGAACAGAGAGCGAATCATAGGACCAAGCTCAGGATCCCGTGCTGGGATCTGCTGTAGGTTCGGGTTATTCATGGATATACGCCCTGACACAGTACCGCCGTCGTCGGAGCGTATTTGGTTTATGTGGCTGTGTATGCGCCCGTCGGAGTGACAATGCTTCATAATTGTATTGATAAACGTCCCCGAGGTCTTGTTTAAGTTACGGGCTTGGACAATCAGCTGCGGTAGTTCGTGGCTGTGATCACTCAGAAATTGTTTCGTGAACGAGGGTGCCCCTTTGTCGGTCCGTGGGTAATCTATGCTCAGAGCCTCAAAGGCCTTCGCTATGGAGGCGGCAGCCCATATTTCGATGTCGTGGCCCACAAGTTTCTTAATGCGCCCCAGTATCTCTTTTTCGCGTTTTAGGAGCGAATTGCGTGTATGCTCAACCTTATCTTGATCTACACGGACACCGCGCCATGTCATATCAATCAGGCACGGGAGTAGATCGAGCTCAAGATTAGCGATTGGCCACAGATCTTCTTTACCCAGTTGTCCTGATAAATAGTTCCAGAGTTCGAGTGTGAGCTCGGCGTCACCTTCGGCATACGGTCCGACATACATGGCTGGCATCTTCCAGAGCTCGGCTTTTGGGTCCAGACCAAACCCACGTGCGGCTTCTATCAGGTTCTTTTCGGACTTGACCTTACCCAAATGATCGTAAGCCAGCGCATTTAGACTATAGCTAAACCGGTTCTCGTCCAAGAGCGACGCTATCAGCATGGTATCTATAATGCGTCCATTAAGCGTGAAGCCCATGCGGCGTATCCAGCCAGCATCATACTGGGCATTGTGCATGATTTTGTCTGCTGGGCTTTCAAAGACTTTCTTTAGCCATTTGTTTACCACACGCTCGTCAAGATTACCGCCATACTTATGACGAATGGGTATATAGCCGGACCAATCACTCACGGCTATGGCGTAACCAACAACTTCTCCATCGCCAGTTGCCCAACCAGCTCCCATTGTCTTGATGTTGGGATCGCGTGTTTCGACATCTATTGCTATTTGCTTGGCCTCAAATATGTTTGGCAGCTCACTAGGCGGCAACCATTCTGACTTTGGCGTATCAAACGCTAACTGCAAGGCCATTATTTTTCTCCTGCAAGGGCGCTGTAGCCACAGATATCGAGCCAACTGTCCTCATGGTCTGGTGTTTCTATCAGGCGGGACAGCTTGACCGCTATCATACATTGATAGACTTGCGATACGGTTACCTCTTTCTCCAGTATAACCGACCACATCTTGGCAATACGTTTGTGGTTTTCGTGGGCATCACCGTAGGCCTTGGCCCGTGGGCCGTTAATCATCTTCTCGGCTTTTGCTAGTATGTCTTTCCTGTTCATATGCTGTAACTCCTCAATGCGTCTTCTGGCTCGATTAAATATAGATTTTTTTTAGTTCGTGTTACACCGACGTAGAATACACGGTGTAGCTCGTCGGGGTCACTTTCTGCTGCTTTCGAGGCGGCAGGAGATATATCGGTGAAGAGCACTACATTTTCGGCCTCTCCACCTTTTGATCCGTGGATCGTGGATAATGTTATACGGGGCGTGCTGTTAAACTTCTCGCCGCGTCGCAACAGCGCTGTGATGTATGCACGCTCGTTGTCCGGTATCTTATCCATAGCTTCATGCCATATCATATCATTCGTTGCAAACAAGCCATGATGCTGCTGGAGCTCTTCAAGACCTACTGTTTCATCGTCCGCCAGATGCGGTAGTTTTTTAAAGCCACGCTTTACACGGTTTCCCACAGACATATAGGCATATACGACACGCGCTATAGGCGTAGGTATGGCACGCCCTTTACGCATTTGCTCCCAGCCGTTGACCGCCTCACTTATTTTTTGCGATATGGACCGATGGCCGTGGTACGCAAACAGATGGCCACGACTACGTAATGTTTCTACCATATCAGACAGGAAGTACCCCGCTTGCGCCAGCACCAGCCATGTGCCCTCGGAAAAGTCTAAGTCATTTATGTCATACACACGCTTGAACGTTCCCTCATCAGGACGCGGTAGATATGTTTTAGGTACGCGCTTGTGTATTCGATTTGATATGCGTGACGCTATGGGGTGTATGTTTTGTGGCACGCGATAAGATTGCTCAAGCACCTCGTACCCACCATCAAGACCGATAAAGTGTTCGACATCAGCTCCAGCCCATTTGTATATGGCTTGATCATCGTCGCCAGCACAGTATATCTTTTCGGAATACTTTTCTATGACATGGGCTACGTCCCATTGTAGCGGCGATAGATCTTGTGCCTCGTCTATAAAGCTGACGCTTAGGCTAGGACAGAAACGTGAGCTTTCGTTTACAAACAGCTCCAGCATATCGGTAAAATCATACAGACGCAGACGGTTTTTGTAGCTTTGCAAGGACCGCGCTACATACGATAGTGTCACCCAATCTACGGTGCTATCGGATTTATTATACTGTTCTTTTAGTGATACCTTACGTAGCCGCGCTAAGTTTATGATGTTGAGATAGGGGTCACTATTGTTTGATTTATCCAATATACTGTCATCTTCATTGACCTTTTCCACATTAATAGTAATACCTATGGCGCCGGATAGATCACGATAGTGCTCAGGTTGCATGATTTGTTCGGCACGTATACCTGACAGTCGTAGCGCAAAGCTATGTAAAGTACGAAACCAAGGCAGCTGGCTTTCGTTAAAACCAAACCGCTGGCACGCACGGTCTACTGCTTCATAAGCCGCTTGGCGTGTAAAGGCAAAGTATCCTATCTTTGATGGGGATATACCTTGCGCTAACGCTTCATCGACTTTATTCAGTAGTGCTGTTGTCTTCCCTGTACCCGGTGGCCCGTATATTCTGAATATCTTTGTTTGCATTTAACTCGTCTATTTTATTTACTATGACACGGACACGCTCGCGTGACAGCCCGTACTTTTTTCCTATGGCGGTAAGCGTCATACCTCGGTGCTTTCTAAGATTGTGCATCTCTTTGTTACGTTCTAAAAACTTTAAATCCATGTGTTTACCCTGATATGTCGTGTATAAAATAGTCTTCAAACTCTTTCAGGTTGCCATATCTCTTAATAAATATAGGCGTCTTTTCTCCTACCCATGATCCGATAACATTGTAATTAAAAAATTCCAACGCTTCTTCATAACTCATGCCATCACGCCTACACAGTATAGCAATACACTCATCTTTATCATACGCTATAATATCTTCCTGACCAAATCGTTGCGCTACGCCAAGGAACGCTTCATCAAATCCATCTGCTTTTAACATTAAAATACCTCTTTATTTTCTTGAGCACCAAAATCAGGAGCGTTAAGCTCCACGTTTACAGCATCAAAGGACGGTATCTGCCACACGCGGATAGGCCGTCCTTTAATCTTTAAAAGCACACTTTCACCACCCATGTCGCGCAGACGCTGCGCTATCTTGTGGCTCTTATACTCAAAAAACTTGTTGCGTTTTAGAAACGCATCAAAGTCTTTTAGTCGAAAGTATGTTTTTTGTTCCTCTTCATCGGTCCATGGCCGCTTGAGTAATATCTCTTCTTTGTCCTGTGCCTGTTGCATATGGCGGCAGAACTCCTCAAGGTAGTCATAAAACTGGCCTGTAATACTAGCGTCCTGTGCTACTTCTATGATAGCGCTTTCATTGTCCTTCATTTCTTGCATCAGGCCACCTATACGGTTTTCCCATAGGATCTTTGATACAGAACGTGGCATAAAGTTTAGTTGCTCCATGCAAGAGCGCTGAAAGGTAGATTGATTAAGTAGCGCATCGGTGTCCATCTCCAACGGCTCACCGTTCACATCGACAAACCACACAGGCGGCGTAGAGTTATACTTACGTAAGTTTGCAATCACCGCGCCCTGTACGGCTGCTCCTACACCGTGTTTACGTGTAAGGCATAGTGTTTTATTGCAATGCGCGTTGATGGGCGCGTCGCTACATTTGTATACGTAATCTTTCTTTTCAAGCTGCTTTGCTACAATGTTCACCTCATTTAGCGGTAGAGGCGGCTCTAAATACTCCATATTGTATTTCAATATCTCGGACTCCCAGCTGTCTGGGTAGGCCTTGCGTAGATAGACGCCCAAGTTAAATAAGCCATTGTTACGACCACCCTCTGATATTTTATTCTTAGCCAGTATCTGTAGGCAAGGGGGACCATCTGTGAGCTGGTGCTGTTCCGTGTCGCCACCTATCTGTAGCTTGGTTACTTGCTCAGGCGTTTGCTTATATTTTTCATAGAGTTCTATAAACTCGTCTAGGGTAGCGCTGGTGCCGTCGTCCTTGATGGCATACCGCAGGCCCTCTTCTGCATCAAAGTACGGCAAGTTGAGAAAGTTGCCCACATCATCGCGGTCTAAATGTAATTTTATCTGCTTTGGAAAGATCTCACTGCCACCATACCCTAGTGCAGCGGATACCTGTTGTAACGTAAACTGCATATCCTTGGCGTCAACCCACTCTGTTGTAAATAAGAAACAGTGTGCACCGCCTGACTTGGAGCGACATATAACCAGCGGCAGTTTAAGTTTTCTAATCTTATCTATTAGTGCTTTGTGGTCTAGGGGGTACTGATCAACATCAATACACCCCCAAACACATCTATTGTCTTCATTGATAGGTATGATACCAACGGCCCTACCTTTACCTGACAAGTGCCCTTCCCACAGATCCTTGGTCCGTGGTTCGCGTACTATTGCAGCGCGGCCCGTGCTCTTACCGTTCAGTTGCTTTTTATCTATCTTAAACGTGCCATACGCGAGTTGCAGACCGTTAAAGATAGCGGCAAATTTATCAGCAGAAGACATGATACGTTACTTAGAACGGTATCTGGTCTTTAGAGGCGTCCTCACTCTCACGTTTCACTTCAACGTTGCCGGCCTGCACGCTTTCCGAGAATGATTTTGCCTGCTCATACACCGCTAGGTTTTTAGCAAACTGGGCAGGGTCCTTTTTTTGCGTCTCCTCATCAAGAAGCGGACCCTCAAGCTGCATTTCCCAGCCGTGCCATGAGCCCTTGTCGTTAGACTCACCTAATGTTTTAAGACGGAACTTATACGCAAATCGCGCAAACCCATCTTTGTTACACTGCGCCATAATCATGCTATTAAACTTGCGTGATTTTTTAAGCTGTGTGGACTTCATGGGTATCAACGCTGTTTCCCCTTTTCCGTCCGCACCGATGACCAACACAAAGTGCTGGTGCGTTTCCTCAATATAATCGCCACTGCCGTCCGTGCAGTAGTCTTTATTGTCATCATCCGACCGCTTTGTCTCAGGACACTCTGCCTGTGTCTTGTGAACCGTAGGAGCGCCGCTACCTTGCCCTCTAGGCGCCCATCGGAGAAATTCACGCTGATAAGCTACCGGAACGACTACAATGCCGTCCTTGCCGCTGTATAGCGCTTCTGTGACACTATTATAGATGTCACCCTTTTTACCATCGAGCTTGTCCATCATTGGATCTACACCCGATAGTATTTTTATAAACGGTAAGGCAAGATCGTCTTTACCGACGTTCTCGTTTCCCTTTCCCGCATCTTTTTGAAGTTGTGCAAAATCAAATGCGGCAACTTCTGTGGCCTTCTTTTCAGCCACGGCTTTGCTTGCTTCAGCCATTTTTCGCTCCTTTAGCTTTAGTGATAATTGCTCTTTGACCAACATACGCCCCAAAGAGATCCATGGGGAACTCATCCCCGTTTTCCACACGTTCCTTAACAAAGGATCGTAAGGTACTCGGTTCAATCTTTTCTGTTTGATCCGCGACAAAGCCTTCTTTTTCGGCAAAGGCCTTGAACGAAGATGCTTGATCATCTTCTCCCCGTCCAAACTGACAAGATATGATGTTTTTAATAATGTCGTCATAGCCATGCTCCCTTAGCCATTCATAAGCAGCTGGTCGATTGTCTACCTTGATAGACGCGCCATACTGCGGTTTTATAGTTACTTTTGATCCGTCAAGAAGAGTAAACTCCATAGAGTTAGCTTCTGTCATCAATGCCGGCAGATCTTCATCCGTCATCTTTAACAGCTTCTTTTTTTCTTCTTTGAGCCGTTCTTCGAGCTCTTTCACAAAAGCATCCTGTTTTATGATAGCTTCGGCAAATCCAGTAAGCGTGGATAAGTCTTCATTATCTAACGTATGCTTGGAAAATAAGGAGCCTTGATTGGCATCCTCTTTAAGTTTCTTCATTATGTCCATATATCGTCCTTTCTCTTTCGCGATTAAAAACCTTTTCAGGTCTTGACAATTCCATATATAAGCGTATAAATTCTTATAGTCAAGAGGATAAAATGAAAAAATACATATTTAAAACAAAACCATTTAAGCACCAGAGTAAAGCGCTACGTGATTCGTGGAACAAGGAGTATTATGCCTTGTTTATGGAGATGGGTACAGGAAAATCTAAAGTTGCTATAGATACCATGGGAGCCCTGTATACAGAGGGTAAACTAAACGCGGCACTCATTATATCGCCCAAAGGTGTATATGATAATTGGGTGCAAGGCGAAATACCGACACATCTATCGGATCAAATAGAAACAAACATAGTAAGATGGCAGCCGTCTAGCGCACAGTGGTTTCAAAAACAAATGAGGACACTTGTGTTCGAAAAGTTCAATGGACTAAAGATATTTGTAATGAACACAGAGGCGCTGTCCACGCCCCGTGGAGATCGGGCAGCGTTTAATTTTTTAGAGGCTAATCGTGAAAACATTGTGATTGTGGACGAGAGCACCTCTATAAAAAACAGATCCGCTAACCGTACAAAGAATATTATGCAGCTGCAAGGTCTGTCTAAGTATCGACGTATATTAACAGGATCGCCAGTAACTCGCAGTCCTATGGATCTATACAGTCAGTGTATGTTTTTGTCTGTGCAGGCACTGAACTTTAAAAGTTTCTTTGCGTTTCAAAATCGTTATGCACTGGTGCAAAAGCGCACTATGGGTCCACGGTCTTTCAATGAGATCGTGGGATACCGCCGGTTAGACGAGCTCAATAAGAAGCTAGAGCGCTTTAGTAATCGTGTGCTGAAAGAAGAGTGTCTGGATCTACCCGATAAGATGTATACGAAGCGCCTTGTACCGTTGTCCGAGGAGCAAAACAAATCATACAAAGAAATGAAACGGCTGGCTTTGACTAAGCTACACAATGGTGAGCTGGCCACAACACAAAGTGTACTTACCCAGATCATGCGGCTGCAACAGATATGCTGTGGTCACATACAGGATGACGAGGGTAATTTAGTGAGTTTCGCAAACGGGCGGCTGAAGGAGCTGCTCGATATATGTGAAGAAGTACAGGGAAAAGCTATCATTTGGGCGACATTTACCTACGACATCCAACAGATAGCAAAGGCCCTGCGCGACCGCTTTGGGCCCGAAGCGGTTGCAACCTACTATGGTGAAACCCCACAAGAGGAGCGTCAAGAGATTGTTGAGCGTTATCAAGACCTTGAAGATCCCCTACGCTTCTTTGTGGGGCAACCTAGAACGGGTGGGTATGGTATTACTCTGACCGCCGCAAACACCGTGGTGTATTATAGCAACAGTTATGATTTAGAGATACGTTTGCAGTCCGAAGACAGGGCGCATCGTATTGGTCAGACCAATAAGGTAACGTATGTTGATATCATCGCGCCAGAAACTATAGATGAAAAGATATTACAGGCCCTGAGAGAAAAGATAAATCTTGCGCAACAAGTGTTGGGTGAAGACGCTAGGTCTTGGCTTTCTTAGTCTTTAGCACAGAACGTAGTGTTTTGGCTTGTCGTGCGTGCGTCTTAGAGGCTTTTTTCAGACCCTTTGCTACTTTTTTTATTTTATTTCGTATTTGCTTAGTCATTCTTTTTAGGCCGTCCCCTTTTTCTTTTTATTTTTGGCTCTGATATCTTCTTTGGCCTTCCTCGCGATTTGGGCTTGTCTGTTTTTTCCTTGAACTTTGGCTCGTTGTTCGAGGACGGTGAGGATTTGGATCTTCCTAGCAAACGGTTTATTAACTCTTTTAACTTTGCGAACAGTTGCTTCGGCATCTGCCACAGTGGCAAATTTAATAGAGACGGTGTCTTTGGGGTTTTCATCGGTATATAATCTCCTTCCTGACCCTTTTGGTTTCTTTCCAGTGCCTTTTAGGGGGTCTTTGCTCATCCACGTAGGCTTCCTATACCTTCTACAAGAGCGCGGTCCTCTGGAAATGCTGCCGCATAACGGCGTCTGTCTACTTCCTGCGTGTTTGGAACTGGGTTGAGTGAGGGTGTAATCTGACCAAACATTGCAGGTGGTTGTGCTCTTTTCACGGGTGCGGGTAGAGTTGGTTCTACTTGACTTGTTACGTTTGGAGGCTCCTCCTCTGCGATGGTTTCAGGAAATACCAGTTTGTCTTCCTCGTAAACATCGGAGCCGACTTCTTTTCCTAAGTAAGGAGCTCTTCTACTTACTTGTTCTACAAATAAACCAGATAACATAGTGGCTAATCTATTCGCCAACCCTTGTGCCTGACTGGCTGTTTGCGCATCCTGTAAAAGAATACCGAGTTTTTTCTTGTCTTTCATCAAATCTAACATGATTTTAACTTTGGCTTGTTCGGGCATATTAAAAAATAGATTTAACATTTGTTTGGAGCCCTCACTGGCGGCAACCATACCACCTCCGATTTGAGAACCCGGACCTCCTATGCCTATCTTTGTAAGAAGATTGTTAAAAGTTTGTTGTGCTTTTGCACCAAGGGTAGCACCTATCATTCTAGCTTGAAACATTTTTGCACCGCTAGGTTTTTTAAACAATACAGTTTCCAGATCCCCCGTTAAAAAAGCCTCTTCGACGTTAACCATTTCTTTAAGAGCTTTTTGAATTAAGTTAAGGTGCTCTCTGTCTGCAATATCGTTTTTCAGCATCCATGAAGAAAGTCTGAAACTAGCTTTTGGATCCGCTCCTTTAACCACACCAAATAAAGCATCTTGCATGGCTCGTGGGTTAAATTTATACCCAGACCCGCCTGCTTTAGTAATCGCGTAACTAAGTATTGAGGAACGTAAACCAAGTTTAGCTTGTTCTGAAGTAAACGTTTTTCCGTCTGCGTTTTTAAAACTGTCCGCTTTTTCCGTCAATTTTAAAAGACCGTTAATGGAAGCTTCCGGTTTTTTGCTATTTAAGGCTAAAGTTACAGCACTTGCAGGATTTTCTGTTTGTGATTCAAGAACAGCTTGAAATGCCTTAACCTCATCGGACTCTTTGAATAGTTTTACATCTCTACCAAAAGAAGTAAAAGTTTCTTGCGCTTTTTTCAAAGTTTTAAGGTCTTCATGCAATTTTGGAAATACTCTAAAAAGAGCCTGAGCCTCATCTGATTTCATATAGCGTTCATAAGATGCGGGATCAATAACAGGTGCGGTGATCTCAGTTCCATCAGGATCAATCGATACCACTTTATCTTTGACCATGTTTTTAAAGGTTCTTTTAACTGCATTTTCTAAAGTTTCGTGAATGGTAAATATGTTTTCAACGCCTTTTTGTCCTAAATCTTCATCTAATACAAACTTATTGGTAGCCATAATATCTTTTATCCTTAGATACGTAGGGCTGCTACCTCCTGCAAATACTCTGTCCAACAGATTATCCGGTGTTATTTTAGTTCCACCTCTGACGTTAAAATCTTGAACGTCTCCTAAAAAACTTCTAGTAAAAAAATCATTTTTTGCTTTGGAGTATGCTCTAGCAATATTGTAACCATTAGCCACTGTAGTTTTAGATCCCACTAAATCTTGTAAAATGGCGGCGGACAAATTTTCTAACCGTAAGCCCATGTGGTCATTGCCTTGTGCTCGTAAAGCTTTTGCCTTGCTTAACAAAGATGACCTTATATCAAACAAACGACTAGCGTTCATGGGATCTCCTCTAGGAACTCTTCTCCGCGCAGCCTCACTATTGTTGAAGAGAATACTGCCGTCTATTGTATCCGCTTGCCCAAAAAATTTTATGATATCGTCAAGATCTTCTGTAAAACCTCCTAAAGCTGCCGCTAATTCGGTCTTTGATCCTTTTGCTAAAGAAAATACCCCACCTCTATTCATAGGAGTCCTCAGAGCTTCTATTATATTAGGAAATTCAAGTTCCGTGCCCTCTTTGTTAACGAAATCTTGAATAATAGTGTTACCCACATTATCCCATAATTGTTTTTCTCTGTTTTTGGTAAGGGTAATTTGTTCATTTAGTAGGTTATACAGCTTAGTAGAGAGGTCATACTTTGAATCAACTTTTAACTTATCTGCTGCTTTAATTAAATTATTTACTTGAAGCCTTACATTGTTTGAAATGTTGTCGTAAAACAAAGACTCTGCTAAAAATCCGGCAGCTTGTAGAGCGTCTACATCTCCATTGTTTACAGCGCCTATTATTGTTGCTTTTGCACCTTGGATATACGCCTCTCTGCCTTTCTTACTGGCAACGGCTAACTCATCACTTGTTCGACCTAATTCTTGCTCTATCCTTGCAAAAACTTTCGCCAATTTTGGTTGTTGTTTTGAGGCAAAAAAAGCAGACAAAGAAGTAGAATCAAGAACCGCCACATTCTTTTCATCTATCACAGTTCCTGTTTCATCTAAAATACCTTCACCCAACAATTTAATAGCTTGACCTAATAAAGCAGGGTTAGCCTCTATTTCAGGAGAGTTCTGAAGAGCTTCAAATAGACGAGTTCCAACCTCCGTCATTCTTTTGCTTTGTATTGTCTCTTCAATAGTTTGCTGTGCGGGATCACCTGATGCGTACCTTTTAAATAAATCAAAAGCTCCTCTAAAACCCTTGTTAACTCCTGTTAATATAGGTTTTAATGCCAATGGAGGTAAGCCGCCTCCTGCGACTTCAAACCCTAACCGCCACCAATCACTGCCGGGAAAAACCACTTCTGCACCAAAAGCTCCCCCCGAAGCACCCGATATGGCAACACCCTCTGTAATCAAGGTCGCACTTGGGTTCGCACGAGCACCTTTTCCCGCTGCGGCAACACCTCTCTCGAGCCCAGATAAAACACGTAAACTTAAAGGACCTTTTCTAGGGTCAGGCTTAATAAACCGACTCAAACCAACATTTTTTTCTGCACGTAAAGCTTTAGTTAGTAAAGAATTAGTCAAGCCTTCACTTGCCGCCACAATGTCTAGAGCTCTATCAAAGTCATAATACCCTTTTTTAGCAAGATTGGCATTGCGTCCCATAGATATTTTTTTAAAGTTATCAAGCACTCTTACCGCCCCAATCGATCCGGTCTTGGTAGGCAGTAACCACGGTGTTCCAAGCATGGAGATACCATACGTTAATGTTTCGGCACTATTAACCATCGGCTGAAGAGAAGGTATAACAGGATCTTCTTCGCCTAGTATAAAATCACTTGTTTCCCTACCAAGAAAATCACCTGTCAAAGCTCCTAAAACAGTGCCCCCTAAAATTACCGCGCCTTTGGCTAAGGGATGGGGTATAGGAATTTTAGCAGCCCCTTTTGCACCTGCCACAGCACCTGCTAACATTCCTGTTCCGGGGGCCGCGGTGCGTTTTGCTTTTTCTATGAAGGCTAAATAACCGGCCCCGTCCTCACCACCAAAGTCTTCGACATTAGTAAAAAAAGGAAGTATTTGTTCATCAGTGAGTTTTCTGTCTTCAACGGCTAAATCTTTAAATCCGGGTAAAAAGTTAAATAAAGGCGCTTGCCCATTACGCAATGTTTGATACGAAAATAAACCGGGAGCCGCGGTTCCTGCCTGCATTTCAACAATAGACGACGTTAGATTACTTATACCTTGTGTTTTTACGCCCTCTTTAAACTTTTCAGGAGTAAATGTGAAAGGTTCAAAAACAGGTATATCTTCTTTTTTAAACACACTTTCTTCTGCCATTATTTTATTCCCTATTTCCTCGCATCCAATCTTTTGCTTTCTTAGTTGTTTCCGGTGTAACCGCGATTGCGCCTGTCTGTAAAGCTTCTTGATAAATCTTACGCATATTTCTAATCTCAGCAGTCAATAAAACAAGCTTATCTGTAATCGCTCTAGCTTTAGTAATTTGACTCATATTGAATTTCTGTCCCGGATCTCCTCCATATTCAGGAATTCTTTGCGCTAAAACTTGAATACTATTCGCTAGTTTACTTTCAACCGCTAAGAGTTTTGATAGAGCTGTTTCGTCCGTTGTAAACATTCCGGGTGTAAGTTTTCTTGTTTCCTCTGCAAGTTCAAGTTGAACAAATTTTAAAATTCTTCCAACCCCCTCATCTTCATTTCCTTTGGTAATTGTTGCCAAAATATCGTTTCTTAGAGAAACGATGACGGACTCTGCTCTACTGAAATCTTTTTGACTTTGATTTAAAGGACTACCACCAAGTTCCCTAAACTGCTCTTTAAAAAATACTTTAAGTCTTGGCAAACCGCTCGCCAATCCAGTAGTTTCAGGATAATTTAAATTCTTATCTACTAAGTTAGTAGGAATCTTATCCCAAGATGGTGAATCTAAATTAACATTACCTTGAACGGGATCAAATAATGAAAGATTAAATTGTTTAGTGCCGTATTGTAGATCTTGTTGCGGTGCAGGTTGAGTTCTTGTGTCACCACTAACACTTGGTAAATCAGTTTGTCCCGGAAGGTTTACAGTAGGTAATCCCTTAGCTCTTCTTGCAGAAATGGCTCGTTTAATTGCAGGAGATAACTGCGGTACAGAGCCAACCCTAAACTCTCCTTGAAAAGGCACCATAGATGGTTTTGAAATAAAATTAAGTAGCTTCTGTTCAAACTCGGTTGTTTCTTGTTCTCCTAAGCTACCATCAGCATAGGCATCTAAACGTTCTTTGTTACTTATGTACTTTATACTTGCTGTTTCTGGTCTAGACCCTAACAACTCTTCATCGTCTCCGGGAACTTTTGCTACACCGGCTTTTATAGCGCCCAATTCAATAGCTTCTTTATACGTATCTGTGCCGGGTTTAAGAGCTTTTACTGTGCCGTCTGGAAATAGAAGATTTACTTCCCCTTGGACGGTAGGCGCTTTGTATGGAATCAAAGCATCGGGCTCAAGTTTATCTACATCTGCCGCTTTTAAGTTGACAATAGTGTTTTTTGCGTAATTTTTTCCGTCAATTTCTAAAGCACGAGCTGTTAAAAACGGAGAAGTGCTTCCGACCGTAGGAGGTGAGTAAGGCACAATTTTACCAAAAGGTATACCAGAAGCCTGACTTGCCGTTAAATTGACAACGGTATCTTTAGAAACTTTTTCTCCGTCTATCTCTACCTCTTCCTTAACAATATAGGCCGTAAGTGTTTCACTTTCTGCTTTATAAGGTTTAATACTATCAACCGGAAGGTTATTTACTTGCGTAGGATTTAAATTAACTATTGTATTTGCAGGTAATTTCTTTCCGTCAAGAGTAATTTCTTTCAGTGTTGTATATGGTTTTTGAGATAATCCCTCGCCTGCTCTGAATGGAATTAATATTCCTTGGGCTATGTTGGATACTTGATCTGTACTTAAATTTACGACTGTATCTTTTGGGATAGTGTTTCCGTCAAGAACAAAGTCTTTAGTAGCAGTATAAGCTTTTAAGCTCGACTCTGAAGGAGCCTTATAAGGCACTAAATCCCCAAAATTAGTGTTTCCTACTTGGGTCGGATTTAAGTTTACAACAGTATTTTTAGGAATCGTCGTTCCATCAATCGTAATCTCTTTAGTTGTTTTATAGGCCTTTTGAGCCTTTGCTGTGGTCTTACTTTTTATTGACGCTAATCTTTCTGCGGCTGCCTCTGCTTTTTCCGCCGCAAGCTTAGTTTCGGCAGACTGTAGTGCTGCTAATTCTATAGCTCTTTCCTCTTTTGCAGCTTCTTTATCAAGTTGTAGTTGCGCCTGTGCTCTTGCCCCAATCTTTTCTGGTAGTTGCGTGGACCGTGCTGCCATAGCCAATCTCTCCGCAGGACTTAAACCGG
>CAACVD010000133.1_pt1 | contig 16567 bp, 20 predicted proteins | sample 2381771 | NCBI WGS metagenome assembly CAACVD01 (sample SAMEA5211965, study PRJEB30684) | marine metagenome | biome: Marine; feature: Epipelagic; material: Water | collected 2015-10-15 | depth 15 m | reverse complement strand
TATTAATGACCAATCCTCTTTGAACACAGATACTGCAAGAAACAAAATTACAGTTGCTCATACAAATGGAACAACATACACAGATTTGATTGTTACTTGTTTACTAGATTTTGGTGAACCAGCAGGACAACAAGCATTTGACAACACAACTACCGTCAACGACACATATGTTTTTGATGAATTAGGATTATTTTCCTGGGAAGGAACAGCAGGATCAGGCAAACTATTGACACACGTGATATTTCACCCTGTACAGAAGTCGCTTAATAGGTTAATCCAGATAGATTACACTATAAGAATTCAAAGTTTAACTAATTTTGTGGACGTATAATTGATGAAATATAATATAAAGCAGTCTGATAAATAATTGGAGTTAACAAAAAATGGCATATACTATAAACAAAACTGACGGAACGGTACTTACAACTGTATCAGACGGTACTCTTGATACCACAACAAACTTATCACTTTTTGGTAAGAACTATGCAGGATACGGTGAAGCACTTAATGAGAACCAAGTCAAATTACTAGAAAATTTTGCAAACACGACTTCGAATGCTCCTAATAAAGCAATTAAAGGTCAATGTTTTTACGACACAACATTAAATCAATTACAAGTTTACAATGGAACATCCTTTAAGGCAGTTTCAGGATCGATCGTAAGTGGATCACAACCATCAAATGGTGCCCAAGGTGACCTATGGTATGATTCAACAAACGAACAATTATACGTTTACACGAGTAGCCAATGGTTACTTGTTGGTCCAGCGGCGACGGCTGGTGCAGGTGTATCAGGTTCAATAGTAAAAGTCATAGCAGATGACACAGGAACAGATAGAGTTGTTCTACAACTTACAACTTCCGACTCAATTGTTGCTATGGTTTCGGCAGTTGAGTTTACACCACAGACTTCAATTTCAGGATTTACAACAATCAAGAAAGGTTTAACACTTTCTTCAGCAATCACTGGAAACAAATTTCAAGGAACAGCAACTGATTCAGATGCACTTGGTGGCGTAGCGGCGGCAAATTATGTTAGAGCTGACGCGGCATCAGTTTCCACAAACACTTTAACAATTCAACACGACACACCATTGATACTTGGTGCTGATGGTGACATAACTTTCAATCAATCAGGTGCAAATTTTAGATTAACAAATTCAACAGCAGATGGAAACATAGTTTTTAGAGTAAATGATAACACAGGTGGCGGCGGTGCAGGAACAACAGCATTAACCATCAATGGTGCCAATGCCGCAGTAACAGTTGCAAACAATTTGACAGTGTCTGGAAACTTAACTGTAAGCGGAACTACCACAACAATTGACGCAACAAATACTACAATTGAAGATCCACTTATTGTTCTTAACAAAAATTCTGCTTCCGTAGGTGATGTAGATATTGGAATACTTTTTGAAAGAGGCATCAACACAAATGTTGCATTGATTTGGGATGAATCAGCAGATTCAACTACAAACCCAGATGGAGAATTTGCTTTAATATACACTTCAGAAACTGGAGGTACCGCAGGTAATGTAACAATTACTTCATATGCGAATTTACAAGTTAACAAATTAACTGGTACAGCGACAGCGGCTCAATATGCTGACTTGGCAGAGAGATACGAAGCAGATGCTGTGATGGAAGCTGGTGATATTGTGAAACTAGGTGGCGACAAAGAAATTACTAAAACCACAGTAGAATACGATTCAGATGTATTTGGAGTCATTTCTGGACAACCAGGTGTTCAAATGAATGCCGCGGCAGGTGATGATGGAACACATCCATTTGTTGCTTTTGCAGGAAGACTACATTGCAAGGTCAAAGGACCAATTAGCAGAGGTGATAGAATTACCACTTCAACTATGCCTGGTATTGGGCAAAAAGCAGAACTTGACAACGAATTATGTTCTGTTTATAATGTAATAGGACGATCATTAGAGGATAAAGCCACAGATGATGTCGCTTTAATAGAGATAGTGGTCGGAAAAGCATAATTAAATATTAAATAGTAATATTAAAAGGAGCCAAGAAAACAAATGACAATAGCAAGTGGAAGCCTAGTTGAAGCAACAGATTATAATGCTATTCAAACTAAGGTAGACAGTATTTTAGGAACGGGATCGGGTGATAAAGGCTACGGACAAGCAGTATCATCATCTCAACAATCATCAGGTGCAGTAATAACTGACAACCATATTAACGAATTATTTGCTGATATACAAAAAGCACACACTCACCAACAGGGTTCTGCTTCATCGGCAATAGCACAAGTGACAACAGCAGACGTAATTGAAGCAAACAACGGAACTTCATTCAAAGGTTGGACACAATATTCAACTGCGGCAGATTTAATTGAAACAAATAGATTAACAGCGGCTTCAGGTGGAATGACTACAACAGCGGCAAAAACTACAGAAACTTTAAGTGCTGGTTGGAATGGCTCCAGAAACCAGATAGTAACTGTTGTTTTCGCAGATGCTAATGCACGTAGACATTTTTTCAACTCAGGTGGCGAAATACACATAGCGGCATCAGTGGCTTCAGGTGGTAACACTAAATCACAAGACTGGGCAACAATGTGTTCATCTTCAGGTACAATTAAAATTGCAGAAGATGGAATTACTAAAACAGGTGCTTCAGGAACTTTATATGGTAGTTACAATGAGGGTACAATACCAACTTCTTCTACAAAAATATTTGACAGAACTGGTTCTGGTAACTATGCAGAAAACACTTGGACATTGAATGCAACTAACTCAGCAGATACATTAACTTTAACACTTGAAAACATTTTCAACGATGCAGACACAGGTGACCAAACTGGTACAGGTTCAGCAGTTGACGAAGATGTTGATAGAGCTTTAACAGTTACTATCGGTGAGTTGAGAGCAACCAACGCCAACGTTACTGTTGCATCACCAACATTTACTATAACTGACAACATTTAATTGTTGACTAGTGTCAGCATTTATACTACAATGTTTTTATGGATGAGAGACTTCAAAAAGCATTAGAGTTTGGCAATTATACAGTAACTCTAAACAATCAAAAAAAATTACTCAAAGAAAAATTCATTGACCAATGTGTGTTTTACACAAATGGTTACAAATTTACAATCAATCAAGATTTAATCACGTATTGCAAGACATTAATCGATCTCGGCCATACTGCTGACGTGGTATTGATAGACACAAATGAAAATCCTGCAAGGATCGAAGACTTGAACAAATTTTTGGATGAAATACTCCACATATATTTTTCAAATCTGAATGAATATCATACAGAAAGCGAAAAAATCAAAAGCAAAAGATCCATCAAGGATATAATTGAACCATGATGAATGGCGTACTTCTATTCGCCAATAATAATGAACAGGTTGATTACGTAAAACAGGCTGTTTACTCTGCAAAACTGATTAAAAAACATCTTGGTTGCGGAGTGGCTATCGCCAGTGACTGTGCCGATTATGTGAGGACAGGTTTTCCAGATTACAAAAAGTATATTGATCACGTTATTGATGTTGACGATGCCTTAACCAAAGATGCAGGACGAAAAAGATTTCGAGATGGCACGATGGCTGAAAAAAATTTGCAATGGAAAAATACAAATAGGTATAGTGCATATGACATAACTCCATTTGACCAAACAATAGTGATTGATACAGACGTTTTGATTAACAATGATGCATACAACAACTGTTGGACTCAAACTGAAGATTTTTTAATTGATAATCAAATGGTTGATATACATCCTACAAGGAAGGATCACACTTTCAAAAGGATAAGTGACAAGTCTATTACATTTTATTGGGCAACTGCATTTTTCTTTAGAAAAACTCCAACAACAAAACTATTTTTTGACACCATACAACACGTGATATCAAATTATGACTTTTATAGGATGATGTATCAGATTATCCCAAAAAAATTGCGTAATGATTTTGTTTTCAGTATAGCAATTCATATAATGAACGGTTTCAAAACAAATGAACAATGGCCTAAACCAATGCCTGCAAGAATGTTTACTACCACAGATTGTGATATTTTGCACAAGATAGATGGTGATAGATATACATTTTTCCTTGATAAAGAAGGATATCCAGGACAATACACAGTTAACAGTGTGCGTGGTTGTAATCTACACATAATGAACAAATTTAGCCTGGGAAGATGTATAGATGAAAGTGAGATGCAAATAAATGAGTAAAGGTTTTGGAATATTTGCACAAAACATAACCAAAGAAGGTTATGAGTGCGACTATCTTAGACAAGCATATGCTTTAGCTCTTAGCATAAAAATATATTGCGGCAAAGACCAAAAAGTATTTGTAATGACGGATGCAGAAGTGCCAGAAAAATACAAAAAAGTTTTTGATGATATTGTTTCTATTCCATGGGGAGATATGGCAGAAAATAGTTTATGGAAGATTGAGAATAGATGGAAGATGTACCATATGTCACCGTATGATGAAACTATTGTCATGGATGCAGATTGTATTGTTACAAGAGATATCACGCATTGGTGGGATATATTAGAGGGAAGGTCTGTGTGTTATGCTTCAGAACCTGTAACTTACACAGGACAGTCTATGACATCTAATTACTATCGTAAAACTTTTGTTGCAAATGATTTACCAATGGTTTACAACACGGTACATTATTTCAAAAAATGTGATGAAGCCAAAGCATTTTATGAAATGGTAGAAGTCATTGTTAATAATTGGGAAGAATTTTATCTAAGATATGCTCCTGAAAAATATCAAAAATGGAGTAGTATGGATTTAAACTGTGCCATTGCGGCCAAACTACTTGGAATGGAGAATGAAATAGTTGATCCAAACTTTATTCCTTTCATACATATGAAACCACACAGTCAAGGTTGGAAAAATATCCCTAATAAATGGACAAATGTCATTGGTTCATACATTTCTAATGATGGAATTCTGAAACTAGGCAATCATAGGATTGATGATGTGTTACATTATGTGGAAGACGATTTTCTCACTGATAAAAAAATTGCAGTGTTAGAAGGATTATACAAATGAACCAAATGTGGATAAGATATGATGCCGATAAAGGAACAATTTTTAGTATAGGTCCTTTGCGGGATGACAATGAACTAGGTGTTTATTCGCCTATTGATTATTTTACGGCCCTTGAATTTATAGAAGGCAAAAAACAAATCATAGATTGGATAGCAGTACCTGATCCTTTGAATCCTGATTTAGCCAAACTGATCAATACCAAAGAGGAACAAATGGACTATGACATATCAAAATCCATTTATCAAATAAAGAAAACCACACAAGACATAGGTGCTGACTTCACAGTAGAACAACATAATGACAAATGGCTTGTAAAAATGAAACAAAATTTGGTTAATGTTATAAAAGGTAATGATTTTTATAAAGAAAAAGTTTATAATTTTTATATTACAAATGAAGATGATCCTAATATATTATTAGACTCATTTGCAATTAATATGAAGGATTTAATAGAAGGGGAGTTAGCAGTGACTGATATAGACACAACAGTTTCTAGTAGGAAAGATGTAAGTATCTTTGCATATAGATTGTTCGATACGTATCAGCATCTAACTAGAGTATAATGACAAAGCAATTAAAAGTACAAGACTGTGATTTAGTATTTCTGTCCTATGACGAACCTAACTGCGAAGAAAATTGGGCAGATTTGATCAGCAAAGTTCCTTGGGCCAAAAGGGTTCATGGCGTCAGAGGTCCTGATAAGGCTCACAAAGAATGTGCCAAAGTTGCTGAAACAGAAAGATTTGTTACTATTGATGGTGACTCTGTAATCAATCCTAAGTTTATAGATCAAGTGTTGGATTTTGAAGATGATGTAAGACTTGAAGATTCTGTTATATCTTGGTGCGGACAAAATGTTGTAAATGGGTTGATGTATGGCAATGGTGGCTTGAAATGTTGGCCGAAAGAATTTGTGTTAAATATGAAGACACACGAAGCCGCCACAAGTGAACAGGCTAGAGTTGACTTTTGTTGGGAAATAGATTACATACAGATGAATTCTTGTTATTGTCAAACAGTAATCAACAAAACAGCAGAACAGGCCTGGAGAGCAGGATTTAGAGAAGGTGTCAAAATGACTTTAGATAGAGGTATCAAAGTGGATAAAACTGACATAACAAAAAATCATTGGAAAAATACAGATAGACTTTACATTTGGCAAATGGTTGGAATGGATGCTCCCCATGGTGCTTGGTCTATACTTGGAGCCAGACAAGGTTCTTATCTAACTAATTTAACTGATTTTGATTGGGTGCAAATAAGAGATTCAGATTACCTGAAAAAATATTTCAAAGACGAAGTGATTCCTATGATAGATCAAAGCAGTATGATGGATTGTATCAGATATTTTGGAACAGAATTAGTAGAAAGATTGCATTTTCCAATAGACATAGAACCATTATCAGAACAAAGCAGTAAATTTTTCAAGAAGGTGTATAGAAATCCAGTAAGAACTATTGTTGGATTTATGGACAAAGAAGATGGATGAGTTTAATGATGTTAAGAAATTTTCTGAACACTTGGATAACATTAGTCCAAGTATGTGTTTTGCTAAATGGAAACAGGTAACTCTACATTTACAAACTGGTCATAATCATTCTTGTCATCATCCAAAGACACACAAGACTCCTATAGAAGAGATTAAAAAAGATCCTTCAGCACTGCACAATACCAGTTATAAAAAAGAACAAAGAAAAATGATGATGAATGGCAAACGCCCATCTGAATGTGATTATTGCTGGCGTGTAGAAGATTCTGCAAAAGATAAATCTGTGCTTTCTGATAGATATACAAAAAGTTTTGAGCCATGGGCACAAGATTATAAACAAGAAATATTAGAAAAAGGCACAGCAAGTATCAATCCTTCTTATTTGGAAGTAAGTTTTAGTAACGTTTGTAATTTTAAATGTTCGTATTGTGCTCCTGAGATATCATCAAAATGGATGGAAGAAATTAAACAACACGGAGCATATCCCACATCAACTAACTTTAACAATTTAGAAAATGTTGCGAAACAAAATAAAATGCCTATACCACATAAAGATCCAAATCCATACGTAGACGCTTTTTGGAAGTGGTGGCCTGAATTATACAAAGATTTACGTGTGTTTAGGATCACAGGTGGAGAACCTTTGATGACAAAAAATACATTCAAGGTATTAGACTATGTATTAGAAAATCCAAATCCTAACATAAAAATTAATATCAACAGCAATCTTTGTGTGCCAGATGAAATACTGAATAAATTTATCGAAAAAGTAAAACGTATTCAAGGCGAAGAACTAATACAGCAGTTCCAGTTGTATACATCTAACGAAGCACACGGCAAAAAAGCAGAATACATAAGGAATGGCTTAGATTATAACAAATGGTATGATAATTGTCATAGGATTTTGAAAGAGATTCCAAGATCTAAGTTAACAAATATGGCTACCTACAATGCTTTAAGTGTGTCTAGTTTCACTGAACTTATGAAAGATTGGTTAGCATTGCGTACAGAATTTATGAATGGGCCAGACAGAAGGAATCCTGTTAGTCTAGATGTAGCATATTTGCGTTGGCCATGGCATCAATCCATACAAATATTACCAAAAAGTTTTTTAAATATGATTGAGAAACAGGTGACATTTATGTATCAACACAAAGAAGTAGGCAACTGGCCACCGTTATGTGGTAATGGATTTTATGATCATGAAATAAACAGAATGAGCAGAGTCTATTATGTTGCTAAAAATGGCCCAGACAAAAGTTTCGATGTGGAACAAAGCAGGAAAGATTTTGTTAAATTTGTGGACGAACACGACAAACGCAGGGGTACAAACTTCCTAAAAACATTTCCAGAGTATGAAAAATTTTACACGGAGGTTAAAGATGGAATTTGATTACATCATAGATAAAATTAATGATGCAAAAATTGTAAGGAAACCTTGGCCTTATGCCACAATGAATGATTTCCTCAAACCAGAACATTTGGAACTTTTAAAAAACGATTGGCATTCTATTGACTGGACAGAACACGAGGACAAAAAGAAAGAATATGTAAGAAGTCATGAAGAACCTAACTGGGTAAGAGATTATTTCAGTTCACAAAAAAGCAAACAACTAACTGAATTTTTATCATCAAAAGATATCTATGATGCAATGGAAAAGAAATTTGCAACAACTATAGATTGGAATGATATCTTTATCAAAAGAATGTACAAACGTGATGATGCATTTGCAGTTGATGAAAGCCATACGGATGTACACTGTGGCGTAAATTCATATATGGTGCTACAAGTATTCTTTCCTGATAAAAGTTATAATGAGTTTGGTACTGTGCTACAAGAATATTTTGATCAACCTATAGAAGAATCTATTGAATTGCCATTAATTGTTAACAGTGCAAATATTTTTGTTAATACACCAGATACCTGGCATACAACAAAGCCGGGAGATAGATTAAGAAAAAGTTATATTCAAAGATTTGTATTTAAAGAAGGACATGAACCAGAATCGTTTGACCACTACAATAAATGAGCAAAGATTTATATCAATGGCGAAAAAAAGTTTTAGACTCAGTGAGTCCTTCTTTCTGTGCGGCCAAATGGCTTAACGCAAGTATTCATTTAGGACACGGTTACACACATAGTTGTCACTTGCCAATTCCTCATCCTATAGATGAGAATGCATTAAAAGACAATCCCAGTGCCATTCACAACACAGCACACAAGAAGAAACAAAGGCAAAAAATGCTTACAGGTGTGCGTCCTGCTGAATGCGAATATTGTTGGAAAATTGAAGACATAGGTAGAGAAAACATCAGTGATAGAGTTTATAAGTCCAAAATATATTCACAGGAAGACATAGATTTTATTGCAAAACAAGATCCAAACAAAGACATAATACCACGTACACTAGAAATTAGTTTTGACAGAGTTTGTAATTTTGCCTGTTCTTATTGTAATGCAGGTTATTCTACAACTTGGGGTAAAGACATTAAAACAAATGGTGCGTATCAAAATATGACAACAGACGGTGCTGGTGCCTATCATAATACAGGCGAATGGGCAGAACCATATGGACCGCTTAACAAAGGCAATCCATATGTAGAAGCATTCTTTAATTGGTGGCCAACTCTTAGTGAAAAATTACAGGAGTTAAGAGTCACAGGTGGTGAGCCAATGATGGGTAATGGACTGTGGCGATTATTAGAATCAATGTCCACGCAACATTTACCACATATGCGTTTTGCTGTCAATTCTAATTTAGGTATAAAGGACGAATTGCTTACAAAATTAATTGATGCAACACACAAACTAGATGTCAAAAGTTTTGATTTATACACATCTTGCGAAGCATTTGGTGATCAAGCAGATTATCTAAGGGATGGTTTACATTATGCCACGTGGAGAAAAAACTTAATTAGATTCATAGAAAATGCTAATTTTAGATCAGTCACAATCATGATGACACTTCCAAGCTTGGCATTATTTTCTATTACAGATTTTATGGATGATATGATGATTATTAAAAAACAGTTTGGGCACAACAAGCCATTGCTTGATCTTAATATATTACGTTGGCCTAGTTTTATGAGTCCACTAGCAATGCCAGATCATATCAAAGATCATTGTCGTTCAAAATTAGAAAAATGGTTAGAAGCAAATAGACACAGTGAGCATCTTGGTGATGGAGAAATTGCACAAGTTAAAAGACTTATAGATTATATAGAAACAGTAGATAAACCACACAGGCGTACTACTGAAGATAAACTTAAATTGCAACAGGATTTTAAAAGTTTCTATGCACAATATGATGTAAGAAGAAACAAGGACTTGCACACAACATTTCCTAGCATATTAACCGAATGGTTACAAGATATTGAAGTACAAAAAGCATCTGCACAAACAATTAATTCTAAAATATCAAACTATGAAGATTAACATAGCTCACGACAGTTTAAATTATCATAATTTATACGAAAGCACAAAGGATGATAGGTATCGTACAGCCTCACAATGGCTAGAATTTAGTTTTGAGTATCCTACAATTAAAACAGTTGACCATTTTTTAAACACTGACGAAAGATTTGTGTATGAAATAGGCACACACAATGGACCAAAGTACTGGTGCATAACTCCGGATGGCAAACATAACATTTTTGATTACATACCCAAAAAAATTATACGTGCTCTGCATACAGGTCAATGTGCTTTACATATTGATCAAACAATGGAAGCATTTCCTTTACACGAGTATCTTACCACTTACAATGATCCAAGGCCTGTAGACTATTACAAAAGTATTCATAATTTTTTACATACAAATAAAATAAAACCCAAACAATTAATTTTTAGCACATCAAACTTGTTAGAACACGATCTGTATGATACCTGGTGTAAAAAGAATAAACAGAATGAAAAATTTAATATTGTTTCATTGCCTTATTTCGCTTGTGCCACACAACAGAGAGGATTCTTTGACTTAATTGATAAGCCAGACACAGGTGATGATCCTCACGATGTTTCATATGCAGATCAAATGCAATATAAAAAAACAAATACAATACAAAATTTTAATTGTCTTAACAGGGTAGAAAGAGTGCATAGGTACGCATTTATATCAATGTTAAACTACTACAACCTTATTGACAACAACATTGTGAGCCATAATGTATATCCAACCCACATCAAAGATTTTATAATGATGGAAAGATGGCCAGATCATCCTGCTTGGCAAAAAGAAAATGTTCATGATACAGCAAAAATATTGCCTTTAGTATATGATATGAAAGATTTCAAAGTAAATTATGCACAAAATTTTAATGAACAAATTTATAAAAAAACTTGGTTCAGTTTGATTACGGAAACTTTTTATCAAGAACCTTGTCCTGTTGTGTTTTTTCAGTGAGAAAATATTCAAGCCAATGAGGGCACATCACCCATTTGTTATAGTAGGACATCATAATTCAATAAAATGGTTGAAGAATACAGGATTCATGACATTTGATAAATGGTGGGATGAGTCTTATGATGACATAGAAAATCCAACTGAACGTATGCAAAAAATCTGTGAACTACTATTAGAACTTAAAAAATATGATCAAAAACAATGGGAACAAATTTATAGTGATATGCAAACAGTATTAGAGCACAATTATAAAAAACTTATAGAAACAGATTGGTATTCAAGATCATATCAAAAAGTGATAGGAAATATTTGGAATGGCACCTTTACAAAATAATTTACAAGATTTACAGTTGTTAGTTAATAACGTGGATTATGTGGATATCACACTAGATGATATGATAGCATTTCCTAACAAAGTGCTGGATTATGTGTCGGAATGCAAAGTTTTCCAAGGCACTACACCTATTGCAAACAAGTTCTTCCACAAAGTCACGGCCAGCAATACTGAACTACATCTGACGAAAGGTTCTAAAACTTGTCTTTTGGTTACAGGGGAAAGTTGGACCTACGGTGATAGGTTAATGGAACACAAGAACATCCGTGTAAGGTCACTAGATGGAACAGATGACGTGTTCTATAGACTGAATAATATTTTCGCAGGCCATTGTGCAAGGATTTTGCAATCAGATTTGTACCTTAGTGCAGTGCCGGGAAACTCAAACACAGGTATTGTTTGCCATTTGCCCAACGCATTACGGTATTTAAAAAAATACAATTACGAAAAAGTCTATGTCATAGTGCAAATGACCTCACCGGGTAGATGTCTTGGGGATTCAAGATGGCGTGACAAAAATGAATATTGGCACAACTTTATGGGCAATACACTTGGCATTGAAAAACCAAAAAATAGTTTATACACTAAAGATATGCTTAACTTGGATCAGTGGTATGACTTGTATGAATATGGAATGTGTGATTTGATAAAAGCACACTGCGATCACCATGGAGTTTCAGATGTAATTGTATGGCGTAATTTTAATCCTGTGAGAAACAAAGATTTGCCTTGTAAAATGATAGACAAAAGTTGGGTGCAATTTTTAGCCAAACTGTACAATTATGAATTTGATCATCCTAATTGTAATGAAGCACAATGGTTCACCGATCTAGATAACATATTTGTAATGGAAAATGTAGATCATGATAGGAAAATGAAAGAACTTGATTCTATTGAACAATCTAATGCATTCATTCAACAATCTCCTTTAAATGAATGGCATCCGCAGGCAACGGCTCATTATATGTGGGCACTCAATTTACTTAAACAGGCAGGTTGGAATGAAATTTAAAAGAGCATTTTTGTTTGGGTGTTCATACACAGAATACAAATGGCCAACCTGGGCAAACATATTAAAAAAGGATTTGGATATTCCAGTGTATAATTGGGGTTTATCTGGTTTAGGAAACGTAGGATTGCACTGTAGAATGGTGCAGTGCGACATACAAAATAAGTTTACAGATGAGGATCTCATTATAGTCGTGTGGAGCAGTTGGACACGTGAAGACAGGTATCTAGAAGGTAGATGGAAAAACTTTGGCAACTTGTTGAATCAAGATTTTTATGATGATAATTTCAGACGCAAATATTGGGACTGGGAAAATGATGTTATTAAAAATTCCACGGCAATTATTTCTGCAACAAAAATGTTTCCTTTGTTTTATCAAGCAAGTATTGTTCCTATCACCAAACCACAGGACTTGTATATGCCTTCTGAAATATACACAGATGCTATTGACAAACTCAATAGAGAAAATGGATTGATTGATTTTTTCCACAAGCAGTTTCCTAAAATAGATGATTTCAACCAAATCCATAATAGTAAATGGGACGGTATAATATTTGATCATCATCCTGACCTTAAGTGTCATCAAAAATTTGTAACTGATTATATCTATCCTAAACTTGGCTTACAGTTGAAACAGTCTACTATTGATGATATAGACACATATTGGAACAAAGCAAAAGAACAATTTGCAAAATTACCTAGCAAACACGATTGGCCCATTGTCACAGGCTGTGCTGATTCACTGTGGGCATACGGCGATTGGGAAAGGAACATATACTATGACTTCTAAAATATGCGTAGCAGGATGTAGTTTCAGCGACTACACCAAAGTAGACAAAGTGTATGGCGAGTATCTTGCTGAAAAGTTAGGGTATGATTATCTACACGAAGGTGCTGGTTGTGGATCAAATTGGCGTATATGGAGGCAAGTGTACAAAAATATTAGAGATCATCATCTTACGTCAAATGATATACTAATAGTGCAATACACAATCACAGAGCGACAAGAATTTTACAGTAGATTTGATTTAGAACACAAAGTAGATACAAAACAGTATATGAGAGAAAAGTTTGGAGATGGAAACATTATTAGATACAAAATGGATGCACATACTTGGCAAAAAACAGCAGAAGAAAAAAAATTTATGAAGATGTATCAAGACAATCACGTTGATCCTGGATTTAGCGAATTTCAATTCGAATGTCATCACACAATGTTCCAAGATTATCTATATGCAAACAATATAAAAGTTATATTTTTTAAAAGCGGATATAGACCCAAGTTGGATCTAATACATAATTTTGAAACAATGTCATTTACAAAAACTGACTGTTCATTACCTCCATACAATTTATTTGAGAACGATGACACACACATGAATGAACTAGGACATAAAAACTTGGCTGATGCATTGTTTAAACACATTCAGGAAAAAATACTATGAAATTCGGTGCAGTAGGTTGTAGCCATACAAGTGTTGCATACGGAGATTCTTGGCCCATACATTTAGCAAAAGAAATAAATGCAACACCTATGATAGCAAGTAGTAGTGGAGCAGGAAATTCTATGTTTATAGAAAAGGTACGTAAATTAAGTGAACAAGACATTAAATTTATAGTGGTGCAGGTTACGGAACCAACAAGAATTACAACTGGACTTGCAAACTTTGAAAATGGTTCACACACAAGCAAGTTCAATGATCCATACAATGACGGTGGAAAATTTGAAAATGTAGGTTACTACACTTGGAATAATTTTTCAAATGATCCTTTTTTCAAAGACATAGGTTATGATACAAAAATTGATAAATTTTGGCAAAGAGAAATTACAAGCAGTAATTGGTGTTACATTAATACTGTGCATTCTATATTGAGTATGCAATATATTTGTGAATCCAAAAATATTCCTATTGTATTCTTTAGTTGGTTTCTTCCTTTCGAGGAAATAATACCACAGCAGTACAAATGGTTGTATTCAAAAATTAATTTAATACCAAACTGTGCTGAAAGTTTTCTAAGTGTGAATAAAATTGAATCTTTGCCTGATCATCACTATGGCACTGATGCTCACCAAACACTTGTTACCGAATGGTTATCTAGACAAATCAAAGACTTTATGTTATAATTGCTTGATGTATGATGTCATCTTTATAAGTTACAATGAACCTGCGGCTGAGAAGGCTTGGACAAAATTATTACAGAGATGTCCTATGGCAAAAAGAGTCCATGGAGTCAAAGGTATACATCACGCACACGTGGCCGGGGCCAAGAAAGCATTTACTAAAATGGTTTGGTTTGTTGATGCAGACGCTGAAGTGCTTGATAGTTTTGATTTCAATTACAAAGTTGATAAATGGAATGAAGAAACTGTACACGTATGGAGATCACAAAACCCTGTCAATGATTTAATTTATGGATATGGGGGTATAAAATTATTTCCACGTAATCTTACAGTGAATATGGATACTAGCAAACCAGATATGACAACATCTTTATCAAAAGATTTCAAAGCAATGAAAGAAATATCCTGTATTACTGCTTTCAATGTTGATCCTTTCAACACGTTTAAGTCTGCATTTAGAGAATGTTGTAAATTAGCAAGTAAAGTGATAGATAGGCAAAAGAGCAAAGAAACAGAAGAAAGACTTGATATATGGTGTACACAAGGAGAAGATAAACCATTTGGCAAATATGCCTTATTGGGAGGAAAAGCGGGGCGTAAATATGGGTATGCGAACAAAAATGACATTGATGCATTATACAAAATCAATGATTATGAATGGTTAAAGGAGCAGTTTGATTATGAAATTCGATGAAATACTTGACAGGATAGAACTGCTACACACAACAAATTCTGATGTTGCTGATCTAAGGAGAGCCTGCATTGATAATGATATCAACAGTGTCTTTAGACTTCTTGAAAATCTATCTGATTCTTACATTGTTACTGCACTTAAACATCTGCACGATGATAAAAAATTCAACAGTGATTGTCTGAGTAGGGGACAAATAAAAAGCAAAACTTGGCTAGTAAATGAATTGAAGAAAATTGATGGTATGATCAATATTAATCTTGGTACTATTTTTTTGTGTGGCGGCTGGTACGGCACATTGGCTACTTTATTATTCGAAGGCGACTTGAACATAGATAAAATTATAAGTTTTGATATGGATGAATCGTGTTGGAAGATAGCAGAAACTTTTAATAAACCTTGGGTAATGAAAGAGTGGAAATTTAAATCTTGTACTCAAAACATTCATGATATCAATTATGACTCGCACACTTACAATGTATTCAGAGCAGATGGGTCGACTTGTGAATTGACAGACAGTCCTGATACTATCATCAATACAAGCACAGAACACATTGAAAATTTTGCTGATTGGTATAACAAGATACCACAAAACAAATTGTTAATCCTGCAAGGCAGTGATTGGCAAGATGGAGAAGGTCACATAAACTGTACAGAAGATGCAGATCATTTTGCGGAAATGACGCCTATGAAAGATATCTTATTCGCAGGTGCACTCCAAACTGAACAATACACAAGGTATATGCGAATTGGATACAAGTAATTTAAAATTAAGAGAACTGCAACAAGAATCGGCAAGGGCACTTTCAGTGATGCAGGCCACAAATAACAACATTGCAAAGTTCAATCACACTGCACACCATAATTCTCAGAATTGGTACAGAGCAGTAATTGAATGGTACATTGAACAGTATGGTGACCTACCAAGTAAAATAGGTCCTGGCAAAGACGTTAAGGTTATCAATGAATAAAATTAATTGGAGTAAACCTAAAACTTCCAGATGGAAGAAAAATTTTAATGGATATAGCAAGACATCTGATTCTTTGCAGGTCAAAGTAGAACCTAAAGACGGCAGATTAACAAAGTATGGTTACTTCCAACAAAGATCGCAATTAAGAGAAAAAAAATTTGTCAAACCACTTATAAACTGTTCGCCGGACATATGGCTAACATTGTATAATCAATTAAGACTTCAAAACGATATGATGATCGAAGTGTACGATGTTGCACCGGATAGACATTCAATAGAAATGCAATTAGTGGGCAAGTATGATTATGTAAACAACACCCTTCAAGAACAATACGATTCCAAGGATATCTATGAGAAGAAAAAGATCGTAACCACAATGTATGAAAAAGTGGTCAAGTTAGTAGAGTGTGCCAGAAACACAGAACATGAAGGAAAAATTTTTATACACAATGACATTAATCAAGGTTTATTAAAAGTTTCTGCTATCTTCCAACACGATTC
>CAACVD010000668.1_pt1 | contig 16597 bp, 24 predicted proteins | sample 2381771 | NCBI WGS metagenome assembly CAACVD01 (sample SAMEA5211965, study PRJEB30684) | marine metagenome | biome: Marine; feature: Epipelagic; material: Water | collected 2015-10-15 | depth 15 m | reverse complement strand
GTAACAGTTTTAAAGTGGAGATCCTGAAAGGCCTACACAATTTTACGGCAACGACGGGGAATACTTTTAAACTTGCGCTATACGACAACGAAGCAACATTAAGTAAATCAACAACTGCTTTCACACAAACCGATGAAGTAGCAAACTCAGGTACATATTCTGAGGGTGGCGGAACATTAACTTCCGTAACTCCAACTTTATCAGGTGATTCTGCTGTATGCGATTTTAATGATATATCATTTACAAGTGCAACTATTTCTGCACAAGCTGCTGTTATTTATAATAGCTCAACTGTATCTGGTTTAACAACAAACGCATCAGTGTGTGTTCTTGATTTTGGCGCTGTAAAAACTTCAACTGCTGGTACGTTTACAATTACGTTTCCTGCTGCCGAAGCAACTGCTGCAATAATAAGAATAGCATAGGAGATAATACATGGCCTCTCTTCAAGGATGGGGCCGACAAACCTGGAATTCGGGTGCTTGGGATACCTTTGCACCCGTTAACGCTACAGGTAATGGCCTCTCGTCTTCTGTTGGTACTGTTTCTCTATCTACCACGAACGTATTTGGGGTCACAGGAAATGCACTAACATCTAATATAGGTGATGCATCACAGGCCTCTGTGTATGCATTAAGTGGTAATGCCCTAACATCTACTGCGGGGACAATGCCTAATCCTACTATTGTTGACAATCAATTATTAACAGGATGGAACAGAGGTGTAGGAACTACAATTCCATTAGGATGGAGCACGTCCTCTTGGGGTAACGGTGATTTTGTATTAAGCACAGCAAACGGATTATCTGGTGTTGGTTTAACTTCTTCTTTAGGTGAGGAAACTCCAACAGGTAATGCTGATGTTACTTTAACTGCTGCAGGTCTAACTTCTACTACTGGCACCCCAGTGGCCACTGGTATTGCTGAGGTAGACGCTACTGGCAATCCTTTAACCTTAAGTTTAGGAACTGAAACTGTCACTGCTGATTCAAATGTTACACTTACAGGAATAGGATTAACTTCTGCTCTTGGTGAAGAAGATGCGTCTGGTGTATTCCAATCTGGTTGGGGTCGTGGTGCAAACCAAGTAACAGGTCAAATTATTGGTTGGAGTGATAATCTTTGGAATATTCTTGAAACAGAATATGCACTAACTGGTGTATCTGCAACTTCTTCTACTGGTGATCTTGCTTTCCAAGGTGATGTAGCACCAACTATAACAGGTGTTGAACTAACATCTGCAACTACAACTCCAGGCACTTCTGTTTTTGTAACAGGTGTTTCTGCAACATCTAGTATAGGCACCTTCTCTATTTCTGGTGATAACAACACAACTATCGTTGTAAATGAACAAGGGTTAGTATCTAGAGCTGGAACATTGCCAATTACAATTGATGTGGCTCCTCAAGTCATCACACCTTCATTAGGATCTTTAACATTAACTGGAGATGCTAATGTAACTCTAACAGGTAATGCTACAACGGTTTCTTTAGGAGATGAAGAAGCGTCAGGATCTGCTCCTGTAGACGTAACAGGTAATCTAATTACTAATGATTTAGGTGAGTCAGTGGTAACAGCAGGTGCGATCGTGTCTGTAACAGCCGCAGGATTGACGTCCAGTATTGGAGATGCAACACAAGAGACTAGCTATGAAGCCCCAAGTGTGGCCATGATTTCTAGTGCAGGTAATGTAAATATTCGTATAGATGTAAGCTTTACAATCACTGGCAATTCTGTTACTAGTAGCTTAGGTAATTTACAAGGGACCTTCTGGTCACAAGTGGATGACTCAAACAGCGGAATAAGTTGGACGGAAGTTCATAAAGCTGCATAAAAAAAGTTTTGACAAACTTTGAAATAATCATTAAGTTTTAAATTAGGAGATTAAATGGCATCAACTTATTCGACAAGTTTGAAAATAGAACTTCAGGCGACAGGAGAAAATTCTGGAACTTGGGGTACGATTACAAACAATAACTTTTCACAAGTTTTTGAGTTTGCTATTGCTGGTGTATATGCAAAGACATTATCTGGCACAGGCCCTACAACTTTGACTACAGGTGATGGTCCACAATCTCAAGCAAACAACGAAGCTAGACAAAATCAAATAATTTTTTCAGGAACAATTTCTACAACTCACATTGTACAGTTTCCTGCTGTGCAAAAAACATACGGTTTATATAATAATATTTCTGGCGGTGCTGACGTAACTGCAAGGTTAGGTGCTTCTGGTAATACAGTTACAATTACAAATGGTAAATACAGATTAGTTTCTACTGATGGAACTAACTGGTACGATATTTTTACACTTGCTGGCTTAGGTGAAGCATGGCTAGATAAAAGTGGTAACTATACGGCATCAGCTGGTGACAACATTTTTGTTGATACATCAGGAACTGCAGTAACAATCACTTTACCATCAGGTCCTTCAATTGGTGATCAAGTAAAGATTATAGATTCCCACGGTACATTCGGTACAAACAATTTAACAATAGGTAGAAACAGTCAAAAAATACAGGGATCGGCTGCGGACCTAACAGTTTCAACAAATGGCGCTGGATTAGCACTTGTGTTCTATGATAGTGACAACGGTTGGAGACTAAAGTATAACGATTAATCATGGCTAACTTACAAGATATAACAAATAGAAGTGAAGTAGGAACAATTAAACCTTGGCCTAAAGCTGCAGCTCCAGACGGATATCTATTATGTGATGGCTCTGCTGTTTCAAGATCTACCTACGCAGATTTATTTGGTGTAATTTCTACGACTTATGGTGCTGGTGATGGATCTACTACTTTTAATGTTCCAGATCTTGCAGGTAAGTTTCCTCAAGGTAAAGATGGAACAACAAGTTTAGCAGGAACTGGTGGTGCTAACACCGTAACTGTTTCTGTAACTAACAACCAAGCTGCTACAAACGCTACAAACCAAACTGTTTCAATAACAGGATCTATTGATACTACGTCTTTGACAGAAGCACAGATAGGATCACACAGTCACAATTTATGTAGAATTAATGCTGGTCAGATTGACAATACAGGTTCTTTTAACAACAATGCTGGTTTTTCTACTTCAGGTACACCAGGTAGACAAAACGGTGGATTTAACCAACCAGCAAGAGGTTTTCCAGGTAGAGTAACAATGTGTAGTGCAGGATCTGGTACAGGTCACAACCACTCACATACTTTATCAGGAACTTTAACAGGTAACATTACTACGTCACTAACAGGTGCTGTTACAGCTTCGGGAACAAATTCATTCTCACCTTTTGTGGTAGTTAACTATATTATAAAACATTAGGAGAAATAAATGGCAACACAAATAGTAATCGCAAACAAAGAATCAATAAAAATTGATGATGATTTTCATATTTCGTGGGCAGACAAAGGCAAAAATTGGGATGATAATTGGTTGCCTGACACAATCCATTTTGTTATTTGGAATAATTTAGTTGGACAAAATGAAATACAAAACAAAGATGCATCCACTGGTATGATGACAGGCAATGTTGCACTTAATGCTACAAGCGATGCAGTTGGTAATACAACCATTGCCAATTTGTTAACTTGGGCTGAGACTAGACAATTACAAATAGAAGAAGCTCAGACAGCTTATCTAGTGCAAGCTCAACTTGATGAAGATAACGGCACTACAGTTGCTGACGATCAAACTTGGAGAGATTACGACTCTAATTACTCGTAATATTTATTTATAGTTTTTCTTCTTCCAAAATAAACTTTTATATCTATCAAGCCACACACTTTCTAAAAGGTGCAGTGTATAACTGTGTAGTTTTTCAACATAAAAACCTGACCAACTTTTCCAAGACTCTCTTTTAAAAGGTATAACCTGAACCATAGGATCACCCTTTTTAATTAAAAACTGTTCATCTCTTTTGTTTAAAATAAAAGGAAGATGCACAGGGTTAACATAACTGTCGGTGTCCACGATACCAGAAATAATATCAAACCTTGGCTCTATCCTATTCATTGGTTTAATAAATAAACAACTATAACCTGGTGGTGTTTTAATTAACCATTTGTTAATAAACTTACCTGTATGATTACCTGTAGATTTTTTCCAATCTTCTGACAACTGTACGTTTGCATGATAGTCTATCTCTGCTGGATCTCTATTGGAAGCCGTCATTACAAAATCATCATCAGCAGGATCTATACAATAATCCTGATCAAACGGTATAATGTAACCTGCTGTTAAAGAGTCTAAAAATGGCATACATGTTTTAATAGTTTTTAAATGTAAATTACCATCATTTAACCTTGGTAGATTTTTGTATTCCTGCGGTATAAATCTAGAAGCTGGTTTTGGATGAGGCCACACGTCCACAAACTGTTTGTTAGTAGCACAAAAAGTTATTTTTTTATTTAACATCACTACCTGTTACTTGAAAATTTGGCCCTTCTAATTCTTCGTGTATGACACATGTAAAATTAAATGACATTGATCTTCTTATGCCATTAGGATCTTTAGCTCTAAACGGATAGACACCATGCGCATGATCTGCTCTGAAAACATAAAAATCACCAACACTAGGTATGACCTCTGTATTTGAGTTTTCGTTAAAAAAGAATAATCTACCGTCTTTGTTTTTGTGATTGTGTTCATAATCGTCCATTAATGGACCAGGTAACTTTAAAAATAAAACTGTTGAAAAACCAACTCTTTCATTATGATGATGTAAAGGATTGTATTCTCCAGATCTCATATCATTTACCCAGCAGCTTAAAATATCAATATGATGACTTGGTACTTTAGGCTGTAATTCAGACATTGGTTGTTTGAAAAAATTTGTTAAGTACCAATCGTTAATGTAGTCTTGAATATTGTTAACCAAACTTTGATAAATATTCATAGTCTGTAAGAAATTAGTAATACCTAATTCTGATTTTATTGCTCCAGCTAAATTTTTTCCATGACTAGGTAATGACTTTTTTAAATTTTCATATTTTAAATTAAAGTCATCTATTTCTTCTAAAGGTATTTTATACTTGTTTACAAATTTTCCTTGTATTATTTTACTTTTGTCCATCGAGACTACACTGATATTGGATACTAAATCTTTGTTCTAAAAAAGGCACATCTTTGCCATCATCTGATTTAAGTGGTGTTATTGCGTGATCTACCCATGATGGAAAAGCCACCATAATATTATCTTGGTTTGGTATTTCAAACATTTCTCCGTCATCCATAAAAAGCATATCTCCCCCTTTAAGTTTGTTGCCTTTATTTAAAACTAAATTAAAAGTAAAAATCGTTCCGTCTATTTTGTCTTTGTGCCAATTGTAATAACCACCATTGTTGTAAGCAATGTAGTGTACACTGAAAGACATTGGTCTTGTTATAGTATCTACAAACACCATGTTTTTTTGTTGAGTAGCAAAACTAATTATGCCTTGATGAAAAAAATATTCATTCAAAGCTAACACAGGTGTTCTTTCCATTTTTTGTTGATCTTCAGGACCTATCCAAAAACCCATGCCTCCACAATTATGATTTAAAAATTGCACAGACACACCATCAAATGTATTAGAGCCGTCACCCCATTGTTCTAAATCAAACTTTGTTCTATTTTGCAAAATGTCCATGTATACGTCATCCAACATTTTTTGTGGCAAAAAATTCTCACAATAAAGAACGTGTGTAGATAATCTTTTAATTCTCATTTCTGTGCCTACTATACTAAAATATGTCAAGAAAACAATTATAAAAAATACTATTGCGAACAATAAAAATATGCTTACATTAGGTTCTCACCAAAAACAACAATCACAGGAGATAATATGAGCGAACAAGACTATTTAAAAGCTATTGCTGTCCTTGCTGACAAGGTGAGCAGATACCATGAACGACTACTTGCAATTGAGAGAGACTTTGAACGTCACATGAAAGATGCGTCAAATCATTGTCCAGATGATTGTGACTGTAAGTCGGGTAAGTAAATATATTTAAGATCTGATCTTTCTATCGTGCTGTGTGCGTCATCTAGTGTTTCTACTAGTGGTTCACCAGCTAGATTGAAGGATGTGTTGAACAACATGGGAACATTTGTTATTTTATAAAATTCATCAATCAATTCATAAAAATTTTTGTTTTGTTCTTTTGTAACAGTTTGTATTCTACAAGTGCCATCAACATGAGTGATACAAGGTATCAATGATTTCTTTTCTTCTTTCACTGGTATTGCAAAAGTCATGTATGGTGACTCTTTTATAACACCCATCTCAAACCAATCATTCGCATGCTCTAATAAACATGATCCTGCAAAAGGTCTGTACCACTCTCTTTTTTTAATTTTGTTTACTATATCTTTGCCATCTTTATTTCTAGGATCAAACAATAAAGATCTATTGCCTAAAGCTCTTGGACCCCATTCAGATTGTCCCTGAAAGATAGCAACTATTTCTTGTTGCAAAATTAAATCGACTGCTTCTTGTTTGTTAGTTATTTGTCTCATCTATTAGTCTGCCTTTAAATTTTTGTTTTGAAAAACTTCTTTGAAAATAATCATCCAACCAAACTGCAGCTCCTATAGCGGTTCCGCCATCATGTGGCACTGGATCTATGAAAAAGTTTACACCTTTAAAATGTTGAGTATATTTATAATTATTAACACAATTCATAGCATAGCCTCCAGACAGGATTACATTTCTACACGTTGACATATCTAGAGCTTTCTCAATAAGTCGTATCGTATATTTCTCCGTAGCTACTTGTGTTTCTTTACATAAATCAGCATTAGTGTCCCCACCTAGTTTACCGTAGGAAGAAAGGCCCATCATTTTACCAGCGTCAAATCCTTCTTTATCACCAGTTATTTGTGCGCATAGTGCAACAAATACCATCCCTGGTCCAGGCAGAGTAGTATACGATTCTTCTACTCCGTCTTTAATTCTTGTATAATTAAATAAATCGTTATCTTTGTACAAAGTATTAATGATATCTCTAATACTTTTACTTTTCATAACATTGTAGTAACTGCTGTATCTTTTATAAAGCTTTGATAATTTAAATTTATCTACGTAATAAATACTTTCTGATTCAACATGTAACCAAGGTTTTTGCCAATATAAACTTTCTAATGGTTTGTCATCTATGCAACTTTCTAATTGTTGTGCACCGCCTCCATCCATAACAACAACGATAGCATCTGAAAATTTTGAATTATAAAAACCACAATAAGCGTGATGATCATGATGAACACCATTACTCCTGAACCATCTATCACTTCTTATGTTGTTTCTTTCTGCAAAAAGAGTACAAAAATTATTAATACCTTCTTCAAAACTATTAACTGATGTAAAGCAAATAGGTATGTCCTTTGGTAAATTTTTAATTTTATCCTCTAGCAAAATAATTTCATGAGCATCTCTAAGCCCATAATTTTTTATTTTGTTAAAACGATCTTCTTCCCAATATTGTATTTTTTCTTTTTGCTTTATACAGAGTGATAAGTTGTGAGATAGGTTTATACCTATTGCTGCCATTATTCGGCTGCTTCGCCCAACATATCCTTTAGTGACGGTGCAAAAACTTTTACATCTCTTCTAATCTTTTCTGCAGTCGTAGCAGTATTAGGATCATCAACATCAGCTTGCATAGCTTCTTCTGATTCATACTCTTGACCAGTATCAATATTAGTTAAGATAGTTTCAGTTTTTACTTTATATCTAGGAATGACTCTACCATCTTCTAGAGTTACAGTTCCTATTTGTTCAGCATTTTCAATTATCGGCATTTTTTCTCCAATTAATATTAAAACTTAAAATAACTCTATCTTCTTTAGAATTATTAATTTTAACCTCATGTTGTAACGATGATGGGAAAAAAATCAAGGAATTCTCTTCTGGCTCCCATTGTACGCTATGAGAAAGGTGTATAGACAAGTCTTCTTTTCTTGGAGGTGATAGCACCTCTACCTGTGGTCTAGGCTCTATAAACACTAAATTTCCACTATCTTTAGGCACTTTAAGATAATAGACTCCTGATAAGAAATTGTAAGGGTGTGTATGCATACAGTTTCTTGATCCTGGCGGATTTATCATACCCCATAAACCTGTTAATTCTGGTACAAAATTATCTTTTACATCTAAATGATTAAAGCACTCTTTAGCTTTGAGCAATATGTCACCAACGATGGTTTGAAAATCAGCTTCTTTGTACAACTCATCTTTGCTATGCCATCCACCCACATTAGATCTAGGCATGCCTTCTTCGTCCTTTTCTTTAATTTTATAAAGTTTATCGGCTAAGTGCTCGTGGCCCGTCACCGTACTCCACATTACTGGTGTAATAAATAATGAATTTAGTTTCATGTTATTCCTTTCTATAGTTGACCTTTTGTTACTTCCATAAAACTTACAATTATGTGAACTTGATTTGCAGCGTTGGCCTGCGCTTTTAGTACATCAGACTCTTGCAAAATAAGAGGCTGAGATAATAATTCTGTTGTCGTATTAGTTGCTACACTTTTAGCTTTAAATAATTCAAAAGTTGCAGATGACCTTACCACTTCAAGGTCTACTAAAGTTGTGCTCCCTGAATCATTACAAATTAAAATAGATTTTACTATGTCTGTTGTAGGAGGCACGGGTGGAGTGGCTCCTGGATTAGCTGTAGGCACAGTTAATACAGTTGTTAAATCTGTTGATGTCATATCAACCATCGCGCTTTTAAATACATTAGCCAAGAAAAAATGTCTCCTGTTCTTGTTCTTCTTTAATATCTTGTTGAAAGTTAGTGTTTAACAAGAATACTATTTGTTCTAATAACCTAATCATTTGATCAAACTGACCAGCATTATACTCTGGTGTAGCATTAGGTAATCTAGTAATATTTATTTTAGCCATTATCTTCTACCATCTGGTCTAATTTCTAATTTTTGTGACCCTAGTCTCCAAGGTGTATCATCTACTGTATTAGTTGTATATCTTATTTTTACTGCTCTGCCTCTACCTCTTACGCTTATTTTTTCTGTTGAGTTAGTGATCGACCCTGAAGTTTGAACATTTGCTGTCGATTGAGGGTATTGTTCTAACGTAAGTCTTGCAGTCATATTATTAGTTAAATTATCAAAGTCAGGCACTAGTTTGCTAACAGACATTAATTGATCGCCATCTGCTATTTCAACAGATCCCGTCTCTAAAAATGCAGTGATTGCTGATCCATCTGATTGATTGTTTCCAACCTCATGTTCATGCAAGAATGAAGCTCCAGCTGTCAACCCTAAAATAGATGTAGAATTTGCGGTTGTCGATGCGTTATACTCAGTGGCTATGGGTTTTTCATACACATAGGCGCCTAACCAAGTAGTTCTTGCTAACGAATTAGTGTACCACGTGCCTTCAAGATAATTATATGCAACAGACCTATCTATTTGAGTGGCATTAGCTGACGCATAATACCAAATTATTTCATTGTAAGCTGTGTTGAGACCAACAGCTATATCATTTTTGTTTGTGTAGCTTATGTCATCAAACACAAAATCTTGTACAGAACATGGCATTTTTTTGACAACACCGTCAAAGAGATAAAATGCGTTGTCTGACATCCAGTAAGCTACTCCGTTTACTTCTATAGCTGCATGTTGAGCTATCAAACCAGCATTTGCGCCAAGCTGTCTAAGACCAAATGTAAACGGTGTGCCTACAAATTGAATACCGTGTAATGATGTGTCAGTCCAAACCAATATTTGACCTGTAGATTTAATAGCACCTACAATTCTTGAACCATCTGTAATACGTAACGATCCAGCTTCGTTGGTGGCTACAGGTGTGTAGTCAGTTGCATCTTCTCTATCTGAGAATCTAAATAGTAGATCATCTTGTGTGGCTGTGTTGCCTATCGTTGTTTCAGTGCCAAATATTAGTAAATGTCTGGTATCTGTAGAAACAAGGCTAAATCTAGACGCTGTTGGAGCGTTAGATAACGTTGTAGCCCTTGCTCCTAAACCACCAGAAGTATCCCAAATAAATGTGCCTCCGTTTAAAACTGTTGCAATTAAATCCTCACCAAAATTATCTAGTGACCAGTTTCTACCCTCAATAACAACGTTAGATGAAGACCTTGGTGTATCCCAAGTGCTAGCCCCCCATGTCTCTGTGCTCCAACCATAACCATAAGTTGAACTAACTGGTCCAGGATTTATTTGATATTCAGCATCAACTGATCCTCCACCAGCTGCTGTGGTTCCAGAGGCATTTGTTCCTGCATTAATGGTATAAGTATTAGAAGTTGGTACGGTTAAAATTTCAAACTCGTTGTTAAAGTCAATGCCATCTACAACATTGGTAGCAGAGCCATTATCAAAAGTAACAAAAGCACCTACTTCTGCTTGGTGTCCAGCATCTGTGACTGTAACTGTAGCCGATCCACTAGATGTTGCGAAAGGATTTGTTAATGAGTCTGTGGTTCTAAGTGGCGTAATATCATACACCTTACCTTCTGAATAAATATATAGTTTTCTATCTGTGCCTAAAGCTAGGTATCTTGTGCCGTCTAAACCTATCCAAGAATGTGTATCCCTCACTACTCCAACGACTGTAACATTAGGGTTAGGTAAAAACCTCCAACCACCCCATCTTTCTGGTTTACCGTAGTGAAACCTTACAAAATCTGAATCTACATATTTTCTTTCATCTCCAGCAGAGTAGGCAGTGTCTTGTTTATCAATGCCAGGTCTAAATTTTAAATCTACTAATTGCATAACTATTACTTAAATTATTTATTAAAAACGTGCAATAATTGATATTCTCGGTATTGAGTCATCTGACAAGAAAAGTAAGGGGCTATGGTACATTCCAGACTCAAATAGTATAGCTCTATTCTTATGAAATCCCACATGAGTATTTAAATTAATCGTTTTCTCATTTTCTTGCACATAAAACCCAGTTCCTTTGTTCATTTCTGTATTGCCATCTATATATAAAATCAGCTGATTTGTATGCCCAGTCCCATCGCCGTCAAGATCGACATGTGGAAAAGGCTCCATCTTAGGCACCATGGTAAAAGCTAGTAGTCTAAAACTTCTAAAATTAAACTTGGTTTTTTCTAATATGCATTTCTCAATGGTTATAGCAATATCGCTATCTGGATCAATATGAGAACTAAACCATCGATGTTCGTCTGCTACTCCCTCTGTTGTAGTTTTATAGGTTAATGTTTTTGCACCCCAATCAATATTTGGTATTTGATCTAGAACATCTTTGTAACAATTTTGAGGTAAAAAATTATCTAATACATGTAAATTAAAATTACTCATTTTAATTTAAACTGTGTCCCTACGTTACCTTTAAATGCATAATTACCATAATGAGTCATACCGCTTAATATGTCGGCATATATTTTTCCGCCCATATTTTGCCACAATCTACAAAAAGCATAGTCTTCGGACAAATATCTATTGTCATGTATCATGGTATCAAAAAATGCATAATTCCAATCAGAGGTTTCATGATAATTAAATTCTTTGTCATGTGATTGATTTAAATGTTGATCAGGTTTAAATTTTAAATGTGGGTAAACTCTGGCCATTCTTTCAAACACTGCTCTTTTTATTAACATAAAACCTGTAGGACCATCTAATACTTCTATAAAACCGTTTTGCAACGTAACCTTTTCTGGATCTTTTACATTTAAATTATATTGCAATGCTGAAGCTAGAAGCTCATCCTCAGACATATCAGGATTATCTTTAAGTTTTTTCTTTACTTTAATCCAATCTATAGTTTTTCTTGGATAAATACCCGTAACCACCTCTTTGTCATACTCCAACATTCTAATGACTGCATTAGGATTAAAAGCAAGATCAGAGTCGATAAATAATAAGTGTGTATAGTCACCGTCCATGAACAATTGAACTAAAGTATTTCTTGCTCTTGTAATTAATGACTCATTACCAATTGTTCCAAATTGCAATTCTATTTTTTTAATTGATGCTAAAGCAACTAATTGCATACAGCTTTTAAAATAATCAGCTGTTAGCATGCCTCCGTAACAAGGTGTGCCTATGAATATTTTTTTCATATGTCCATATCCAGAAAAACGTCAACGACTTGTTTTGGGTCAATGACACAAGCATATGGATAATCAGAAAAAATATTTATATTACTTTCATAACCAAACATACTAGGCTGCGATGTGCCCCATAAAACTAAACCTTTTTTGTTAAAATTTTTATTAGAACACATATGCTGTAAAGAGCTGTCAATGCATATAAAAGAAAGACAGTGTTTAGCTAATATCATAAAATCATGTTTGTCTACAAACTTAGGTATGCCACCGAAATTATTAAAAGCCATAGTATTAACCAAGGGTTCTTGCTCATTATCATGTGCAAACACAATAATATTAATATTAGGCAAAGCTTCTCTTAGGTAATTAACAACTTGCTGCCCTTCTTTGTAATTTCTACCAACGTTGTCCTCATCATAATTGTCTAGTTTCATACCCTGTCCGCCAGTAAATTGAACCAATACAAATTTTCCAAGTTTTAAAATGTCATTTTGTAAAAATTTTTCTCTCTTTGTATTTATTTGAAAATTTGGAGCTATAGAATCTACTTCCACTTCATACATTTCTGCCCAGCTTTTGATAATGTGATTGTGTCCTTTTAAAAAATCTGACCTGTATGGTTCATTAAAATAGATACCCCTGTAATTATCATACATTGTATGTGTAAAATCATGCAATGCAAAAGTCGCAATCGCCTCTGATGTTGCAACTCTTGTATCATATTTAAATAAATCAGGAAAACCTGACTGCAGACATAATTTAGACTCATTGTCTTTTTTAAGTAACGCATCAAACAACGCTGTGAATTGAAGATGTTTACCTACACCTCCCTCTATTATATGTAAATCAGGCATTTCCTTCTCCTTTGAAATTAAAAGCTAAAGATATTCTTTCTTTATCTGATTCAAGAACTCTATGAAACGTAGATGAATCAAACAAAAGCATATCACCTTTTTGTGGATTAAATTTTATTCTGGTATCTTCAGGAAAAACAGCAAACTCTATGGCAGAACTATCATCAGTAAGGTACAAAACACCAGAACCATGAGCATTTGTATGTTTATGAAACTCTTGATAGCCACTGTTTTCTAAAACATTTATCCATGAAGACTCTATATAAAAAGGTTGTGTGGTTCCTGTATTATAAATATACAAATCATCTATTTTACCACTGATAATTTTTCTTAAATATTTAAACTCTTCAACACCGTGTAAAATATTTGAAGATATATTTAATGATGTTTTTATATTGCAATCCCAAGATCTTTCTAAAAAATTGTTTTTGTTGTCTTCAATATAAGAATAAATAGTTTCAAATATTTGAGTATTAATCTCTGTTTTATATACGGCTTCTTTTTTTATTATTATTTCTTGCATCTATTCGTTTAAAATTATTTCTTTTGTTATGTGATTAGTTATGTTTGGTTTATAAAAATCAAACCTATCACATTTTTTTGAATGCATAACAATATTTACTAGTGTTTCATAACATAAATCACCAAGAATACTTGTATATAATGGAGAATTGCAAACAAATATGTAATCAAATTTTTCAAAAGATACATCATCAATATTGTATGTAATGTGAACTAAATCATCTATGGGTGTACAGCCATTTACATTTCTAGTAGACTCGTAGTTAGCTAACCAAAAAACATTTTCTACAAAATTTCTTTTCTTTAGATAATAACCTAACCAATTAGAAGCTTTATATGAATCTATTGGCTCTTGTTCAGGGAAATACCAAATATCATGATGATGATCTATATTTAATAAATCTATACTTTTATTTTGTTTAAACAACGGATGTAAAATGTAGTAAATATTAGAATGTGTTTGTGAAAAAACAATGTTGTCTAGATCTACTTGGTCAATGTATTTCATAAAAAACTTGTTAACATTATTAAAACTCGTAGGTGATTGTATATAATCACAATCTATTGATAAAATATTATACTTGTCTTGTTGCATCTATCTTTTTAATTTTATGTTTGCTGAGATTATAATTCTTTCACCATCTACAGGATTTTCTGCTGAATGTAATAAATTACTTGGAAAAAAAACTAGTTTACCAACTTCTGATGCCATGATTGCATCGTCATGTATGCATGTTGGATTAGGATTAAAAAATTTAGTTTCACCCATTGAAGTTAAATACAACACACTAGAATAATTCTCTTCATTACCCTTGATAAAATTAGCATGTATGTGTTTATTATGTAAGCCACTTAAACTATAAATAGCCGTCCAATAAGTTTTTATGTCAAAAAGGCTACCATTATTATTAAAATAATTTGCCACAATAAACATCAGTTTTTCGTACTCTACAAGTTTTACTGGGTCCATGTAATCTGTGTGATAATCACCTATGCCACCATGGTTGTTATAAATAGAATTTCTTTTTTTGATCTCATCTTTCTTACTAACAACCTCATCTATTAAGGGTCTTATTTCTTCTTTGTTAAATTGAAATGTAAGTATTTCTGTGGGAAATATTAGTATGTTACCGTGTTGCATATTCTACCTTTAAATATTCTATCTTTCTAACCCAGCCCCTCGGTATCGCAATAGCGCCACCACCGTGATTATCGTCTTTATCTATACACCAAGATCTCATAATTACAATCTTATCGTCGTTATTTACCATCATGTACCCAACTTCTTGGCACACGGCCAACGGAGCATCTAATATTTCTTTGACAGGTAGCCAGCCAGTCTCCGTATCTTTTGCGTCTAACCAGGTTATACGCACCATAGGAAATCTATTTATATCAATGTTTTCCATGCAATTGTGTGTCTCATGTTAGGAGTAAGATTTTTAAGCGCCCTGTGTAGTAAGTTTGCATCAAACACTACAAGTCTGTTTGTTTTGTAAGTTATTGTAGGCCCATCTTTAAATTCTAAATCACCAATATTTTTCATGTCCTCATAATCATCTGGAAAAAATAAGTATGTATAGTCACCATCATCAGAATGAAAATCACCACCAACTTGTGAAGGATAGCAATTTACATAACTACGTAATTTTTTATAAGGCAGCTTATATTTATCGTTGAATAATTTTAATAAGAAATCGTGTGTAGAGTGATTAACAGTATCTGATGCAAAAAATAAATTTGTGTCATCCTCTGTAGATGAGTGTTTTTGATACATAAATAGCTTAAGCTCTGTCTGTACCAGATCAAGCAAATCTTCGCTAAGAACATCATCAAAAGTTCTAACATTCTTTTCTTTTTTTATTGTGTATGCGTGGTTCTTTGGATCACCTATATTTATAGAGTATTCTTTATCTTTCATCTGTCCACCTGATAGTCTGGCCTAAAATTAAAAGCTGCAGTTATTCTTGTTTTATCACTTTGATTTGGGCTCACAGAGTGCATCACACTGCCGTCGAAAAAAATTACAGTGCCGTTCTTTGGTGTGAGAAATTTAAGATTACTGTAGTTGATTGACGTGTCTTCTTTCTTTTGTAATATAGTTCTTCTATTACTATTAAAAATAAAATGAGCGTCTGTGTCCTCTACATCAACAAACAGCACACATGACAAAACATGGCCGTGATCATGTGGGTTTGCGTACTCATCTTTGTTATACCAATTTATCCAACATTGAAACAACTCTAAGCGAGGCACGTCGTATCCCTCAAGCTCAATATATTGTTTTAATACGGTAGCCATTTCTTCTGAGATATCATACATAATTGGATATCTTTGATGAGAATTCCAAGACGTTCTTTGAGCAATAACATTACACTTTTTTTCAGGAGCGGAACTTGCAATATTTTCTTCTACTTTAATTATTTGTTTTATTTTATCTTTATAAAAATCAAAATTAGGCAAGGTAAAAGAACATACCTCTTCAGTAAAAATAGTGTGTTTACTTATCTTTGTTGTCATCAACAGTCATCGTAGCGCCTTTTGGTATTAATCTTAGATTAAAAGACACCGATCTTCTTTCTTCATTGGGGGTTCTGAAAGGATAAACCATATGAGTCAACCACGATGGAAACATAAATATGTCGCCAACTTCTGGTGGGTGTTGTAGTTTGTGTCCACTAAAAGTTTTAGGATCGCCGCACATAAAAACAATGTCACCAACGCTAGGATAGTGATCTTCTGCTTCTCTTTCCTTCTCTATACTTTCAGGCATTTTTAAGTACATTACACCTGATAAATCACCATCGTGCATATGCGCTGGGTTAAAGTCTCCAGCCCATTGGCTCACGGCCCACATGGATTCAATTACCATCTTATCAATTTTATCAAGAGCTAATGTTTCTGCAGCAGGCGGTATTGATAAATAATTTTTTACCATCTCTCCTAACAGATGCACTATTGGTTGACCTTCTTTATCTATCCACTCGGGTGGTATTCTTACTTCTTGCTTAACATTGCCTGCAAGATTTTGTGACCAATCCCATTTCTTGGCTAACTTAGGGTCTTCCATAAGTTCTTCTGACTTATTATTAATTAAATCTAATATAAATTCTGGAACTTTACCTTTAACTACCGTAGGACCAAATGGTCTAATTGCGTCAAATTTGAGTTTTATTTCTTTCTGCATTC